>RCNI01000975.1_pt1 | contig 16378 bp, 12 predicted proteins | sample 2041151 | NCBI WGS metagenome assembly RCNI01 (sample SAMN09708214, study PRJNA481090) | feces metagenome | isolation source: feces | place: Antarctica: Albino Rookery | reverse complement strand
GCCGCTCTTACCTGCACGGTAGTAAATTTCATACTTCTCCGCTCCATCCACCGCATTCCACGTCAGATAAGGTTTGCCTGTGGACTGCTTCAGCGTCAGATGAAGTGTGGGTGCTTTCAATGCGGCCGTGCCGCCGCAGCGGATGCGAACCTCCGCACTCCGGGCGCTGTTCCCGGACGTATGCCTACACAGCGCACGCACTTGATAGGTATAGTCCTGTCCGCTCTTGGCGCTACTGTGGGTCAGCTTGGTGCCGCTGAGCGTGGTCAGCCGGGTCATATCTCCCTTGCCCTCGGCACAGTACACTTCGTATTTCACAGCGCCGTTCACCTTGTTCCAACGCAGCACCGGCTTGCCGTCACTGCGCAACGACAGATTCACCACCGGCTGAGCACAGTCGCACATCCGATGCAGTATCTGGCTGAAATAGCCTTTCTGCTCTCCCGCTACTGCACGTACTTTATAATAATAGGTTTCTCCCGGCTTGGCGCTGGTGTTGGTCATCCGTGTCCCGGCGGTCTTAAGCAGACGTGTAAATGTACCGTTTTTGCCGGTCCGGCGATAGACCTCATAGCTGTCCGCTCCATCCACAGCCTTCCATGTCAGATAGGGTTTCCCGGTAGAACTGCGGTTGGTCAGCCGAACTTCGGGTGCGCCCAGATCCAGATAGGAAACGCCCTCATCCCGACCGGAAAAACCATCCTTGTCAATTTCCAGGCCGCCTGCGCCGCTGCCGATCTCCACATTGGCAAACTGATCGAAAGCCCAGTTATCCGGCAGGCGATAGCCCAGATTGCCGCTAAACCCCGTGGACATATCGCCCACAAAACTGCTCACGGCGTACCCCGCCTGCGACACCCGGGTGCAGACATTGCGGCTGCCGTAAATACCGATTTCATAGGGACCATCTTTCATCTCCTGATGGAGTGCCTTGAAATAAGGCAGCACATGGCTGGTGATCTGTGCATCTACGCAGTCATAGTCCACAGCAAAATAAATCGTCGTTCCCGCCGGGACACCCAGCCGGGTGGCCGCTTTCACAGCGTCCCGGGCATCCTCTATTCCCTGTGCACTGGTAAAGTATTCATTATAGTAAGCTTCCGTCTGATAAATGGGGAAGAATCGCAGTCCTGCGTCAAAAATGATCTGTGCCTCTTTGCGGGTAATCGCCTTACTGACACCACCAGCCAGCGTCCCCGTCAGATAGCGCCCAATGTAGCGGTATCCTTCATCGTACAGCGTTTTTGCCTTGGCCGTGTCCAGAATGGCAGCACAGTCGGCTGCCTTGGCTGGACGGTCCGGATCCCCTGCACTGCTTAAAAGAGACATCCAGGTACTCTTGTCGGCCCGCTCGGTGATGGGCAGGGCGTAGGCTTTTTGAAATTGCTTTAAAGCCTGTCGGGTCCCACCGTCAAATACGCCATCCGTTACACCGTCGCCAAACCCGTTGGCATACAGGCAAAATTGCAGGATTGCAGTCACGGAGGTAATCTGCTCGGCGGTATAAAAACGGCTATCCTCTGTCCCCGGATAGCGGCGGGCCGCCGTTTCATTCTGCACATAAGGCAGCTCCGGGCAGCACCGTTTGGTCATCTCGCCAAAATAGCCGTTGGCCACATCCACCGGCAATCCTTCTTCCGCCTGCAAGGCGTAGATCATGGCGATATTGGTATCGCGGTTGTAAAGGCCATCACAGGGAATAATGCCGATATAATCGCCATACTCCCGGTTCAGCTTCTGCTGCATGGCGCGGACTTTCGCATCACCACCGGCAGAGGGCAGCAGCTGATAACTGTCCATGGACAGCAGTGCTTTCATCACATTGGTGGTGACAACACCGTCCGCTCTGACATAGCCCATATCCTGTTTGAGGGCTTTGACGGCTTTTTCCACACCTGCATCGAAAACGGCATCAAACACCACTTTCCCGTTCTTTTCCCTCAGATGATATCCTGGCGCATAGCCCTTGCACCAGAGAGCTCCCTGTAAAAGAGCAAACTTCCGGTCCTTGGCACCATCTTTGCGCTGCAAAGGATGCTTGCCGTACCGTTCTTCGGTCTGAGGTCCGAAATGATTTGACAACGTCGTAATGCCCAGCTCATGCTGCAAGGCACGGAGCAAACCATGGATCGTATCCCATCCGGTCAGGCCATCCTCTTCCACAAAGCCAAAACCGGGTACCTTGCCGTACTCCTGATTCAGCCAGCGCTGTGTCAGCAATATCATCTCGTCGCCTCGCCGACTCTGTCGGAATAATTCTTCGGAGGCCGCAAAGGCGGTCGGACAGATGGCCTGAACCAGCAAAAGCAAGCTCATCACACCGGCTGCCAGTAATTTGATTGATCGTTTCACCTGTTTCATGGATGCACCTCTTTCTGTATCTTCCACAGGCCATTTCTTTTCCAGTTTGATTATAGCACATAATCCCGTGCTTTTCGACCCGTAAATTGTTTCCAGGCCTATTTTTTATCCTTTTTTAACATTTATTGATGGTTCTCCCGCCGCAAATTCTCCCTTGCAATCTGTGCCTGTCGCCCTTGCGGTCAAAAGAAAATGTGCGGTCGTTAAACCGCACATTTTCTCCCCGTGGTGCAGCCCCATTGCCGCTGTCACCCACCGCTATTTTTACTCGCATCGCCTACGTTCTCCGGCGTTTCTCCCCCAAAAAAGAGAGTACATTGCCGCCCATCACAGCCGCCCATTCCTCCTCGGTCAGTCCTGCATGCGTCCGGATATCCTCCACGAACATGGTCATATCCATCGTGCGGCAGCGGGATGGATACAGCAGCAGTGGGAAATCACTGCCAAAGAGCAGGCGATCCTTGCCGATCATATCGATCACCGCCCGGAAGCTCTCTATTCGGTAGAGCAGCGGATTGGCCGCCGTATCATACCGCACATTCTGAAATCGTCCCCGATAGCGTGGATTCATCTCGTAAAAAGGCAGACCGCCCCCCATATGAGCCAAAATCAGCTTCAACTCCGGATATTGCAAAATGATATCCGGAAGCGGTGCCAGACTGGTGGTATCCTTGCCCGGATAGGCGTGTCCCACCGGCTCGCCGCAGTGGATATTCACCGGCAGACCGTAGTGCTGGGCGCAGGCCAGCACATCCCGGAAAGCCGGGTCATTGAAGTCGTAACCGTTACCGCCGGGGCCCAGCTCCCCGATGCCGTCAAATCCCAAACGGACACAGCGCTGGATCTCAGCAATCGCCTGCTCACCAAACTTGGGATTGATACAGCAAAAGCCCCGCAGACGGTCCGGCCAGCGATCCATCAGCTCTGCCATATAGTCATTGTGCATCCGCATCAAGCCCGGATCGTTCCAGTACCACCCCTGCATCACAAGACCGTCAACACCGGCCCTCTCTGCACAGGCCAGAGCCTCTTCCGCATTAGCCCACGCCTCCTGCGTCCCCTTTCCGTTTTCCGGCACTTTTGTCAGCGCTCGGAACCACGGGTCTCGCTGGGAATATGTCTCCCAGTGCTGATAGATCTCTGGTGGAAAGAGATGGACATGACTGTCCCAAATCTGTGCTTTCTTCATCGTGCGGTCCTCCTTTGCGGTGCAGCTCCTTTTCATCGCTATCATACCACATTCTTCTGTCCGGTGCTACGACCACTCCTTCCTCCGATGCCTTCTCCGTAGGCAAGAGCGGGACCTTCCGCCCTTTGACTATTTCCTACCGCAAGCGCACGGATCTGCCCACCTATGTTCCAGCGTTCATTGGCCTGTCAAAAAGGGCATGAACCCCCTTCTCCTCACTTCACAGGGAACAATCACTCCACAAAGAAATCGTTGCTTTTCGTAGAATCATTGGATAGACAGAACAAAGTTTCCTTCAATTATCCGAATTGTCGGCCTTAGATTTCGTCATTTCCGTGTATTCGTCTATTTCTGGCAAATCATCGGTAAAACTTCCCCCTTGCATTTTTCAGAAATATGTGGTAGGCTACGTCTTGCTTAAAGGGAGTAGCTTTCACAGGAAACTGTGTTCGTAGTGTCGTCATTTCGGTTTATCCCGGCCTGCGAGTAATTAGCAAGACTTTGTTGTACGGAGTACGGCAAAGTCTTTTTTTGCGTTTATGAAGGAGGAAATCATGGAAATTCTGCTGCAGCTGTTTTTATTGAGTGTGGGCTTTATCCTGTTGGTGAAAGGTGCCGATTGGTTCGTGGATGGTGCCTGTAACATCGCCACTCGCTTTCATATCCCCCAGCTCATCATCGGTCTGACCATCGTGGCCATGGGCACCAGTGCTCCGGAGGCCGCTGTCAGTATCACAGCTGCATCCCACGGCGTGGCAGATATCACCATCGGCAATATTGTGGGCAGTAATATTATGAATGTTCTGGTGATTCTGGGCATCTCTGCCGTCATCATCCCCCTGCAAGTGGCAAAATCCACGGTTCGTATCGAAATTCCTTTTATGATTGCCATTACCGGCGTGCTGTTTCTGCTGGGTATGGACGGCACCATCTCTTTCTGGGACGGTCTGATCCTGGGGGCTCTCTTCCTGGTCTATCTGGGCTATCTTTTCTATATGGCCCACAAGCATCCTGAGATGGACAGTGAGGAATCCTCCGTACAGCCCATGAAGCTGCCCAAGGCGATTGGTGCTCTGGTCATCGGTCTGGCAATTATTCTGGTAGGCAGCGACCTGGCTGTGGACTCCGCCTCTGCTCTGGCCCGGATCTTCGGCCTCAGCGAGCGTTTCATCGGCTTGACCATCGTGGCTCTGGGTACTTCCCTGCCGGAGCTGGTCACCTCGATCACCGCTGCCAGAAAGGGCAGTGCTGATATCGCTATCGGCAACATCGTGGGCAGCAATATCTTTAACATCCTCTTTGTGGTAGGCCTGTCCAGTATGCTCATCCCCGTTCCCTTTGCTCAGGCTTTTCTGCTCGATACGCTGGTGGCTCTGGCTGCCGGTGTGTTCCTGCTGGTTGCCTGCTGCCGCCACCACAGATTGTCCCGCGGTTCCGGCTTGCTGATGCCCAGCGGCTATCTGGCTTATCTGCTCATCTTCTTGCTCTAAGCCAGCACTCAATTTAATCAATCACTCAAAGGGAGTAGCTTCCACAGGAAACTGTGTTCGCAGTGTCGTCATTCCGGTTAATCCCGGCCTGCGTGTCATTAGCAAGACTTTGCTGTTTTTCATGACAGCAAAGTCTTTTTTTGTATTTAAGGAGGAAATTTATGGAAATCATTATGCAGATTGTTTTGTTGTGTGTGGGATTTTTTCTGCTGGTCAAAGGTGCGGACTGGTTCGTGGATGGCGCCTGCAGTATTGCCACTCGCTTCCACATCCCCCAGCTCATCATCGGTCTGACCATCGTCGCTATGGGAACCAGCGCCCCGGAGGCCGCTGTCAGTCTCACCGCCGCCGCACAGGGCGTAGCAGACATTACAATTGGTAATATTGTCGGTAGTAATATCCTGAATGTATTACTTATTCTGGGAATCTCCGCCGCAATCATCCCTTTGCAAGTGGCAAAATCCACGGTCTGCATCGAGATTCCCTTTATGATTTTCGTGACGGGCCTTCTCTTCGTGCTTGGTCTGGATGGTGTGATTTCCTTTGTAGACGGTGCGCTTCTGCTCCTGTTCTTCCTGGGATATCTGGGCTACCTCCTCTATATGGCACGGCGGAACCCTGCTGTGGAAACAACCGCGGAGACTGCCCCTCCCATGGGACTGCGCAAAGCGATCGGCGCTTTGGTCATCGGCCTGGGAATGATTCTGCTCGGCAGTAACCTGGCTGTGGAGTCCGCTTCTGCCTTGGCCCGAATTTTCGGTCTCAGTGAGCGCTTCATCGGCCTGACTATCGTGGCTCTCGGCACTTCCCTGCCGGAGCTGGTCACCTCGGTCACCGCCGCCCGAAAGGGCAGTGCCGACATCGCTATCGGCAATATCGTCGGCAGCAATATCTTCAACATTCTCTTCGTGGTCGGCCTGTCCGGCATCTTGGTCCCGGTTCCCTTCGCTCACGCCTTCTTGTCCGATACAATGGTGGCTCTGGCTGCCGGCGTGTTCCTGCTCGTCGCCTGCTACCGCCGCCACAGATTGTCCCGAAGCACTGGCCTGCTGATGCCCAGCAGCTATCTGATTTACTTGCTCCTCATTCTGCTCTAAGCTCTCGCCGGCAGCCCTGCGGAGCTGCGTATTGGCCGGGTAAAATGAATTTTTTCTCTATATTCTTTTGTAATATTCCCAGTTTCAACGAGGGCCGTCACTGAAAAGTGACGGCCCTCGTTTTCTGCGTGGCCACATGATTCAGAATGTTCCAGCACAAAGCAGCCGCCAGACCTGTTCTTTCCATCTTTTCCCCCGTTTTTAAGTCCCTGCTTTCTCCGCTTTCGTCCTTTGCATCACAGTCTGTACGATGGTGTTCCCTCCGTGAACCGGACTTGTCAAAATACAGATGACCGAAAAAAGCATATTGAAAACATCGAGAAAAGATGCTAATATACCATACAAACAGGATGATTCAGGTGAAATATAATCGAAACTATTCCTGTTGCTGATGATTTAAGACAAGGAGAACACCATGAGATACGAAAATTTGTACAGGCTCTTTCTGGGAATTGCTCTGGTTTTATTTGCCATCCGCCTTCTGACGGAGATCCGTTACTTAGCCGTTCTGGGCGCTCTGTTCCTGTTGGCTTCCGCACTGTTGAAAGCTTTTTCTGATTTACGCCAGCGCCGTGCTGAGAAACAGGGAAAGAAGTAAATTCTCTGTTGGTTCCTCCTGCCCTGCGGTTTTCACCAGTAAGCCATGGTGCAGGTTCACCAGCATTTTCTTCCATACAAATAAAAAGGGATGCACACATTGCTTCTGAATCTGCGTGCATCCCTTTTTTTATATGTTTTTATAAAGCTGTGATCAATCCTTGTTCTCGATGAGCTCGCCTCTGTAATACACATAGCGAGGCATCTTCTTCATCACATAAATATCTTCATCCGGCTTGCCGTCTACCAGCACCAGCTCTGCATTCTTGCCCACCTTGATGGTACCCTTGCAGTCATCCAGTCCGGCAATTTCAGCGCTGTACTTGGTTGCCTGCAGCAGGATGTCCTTGTAATCAAAATCAAACCAATCCGTTCTGGCGTAGAATTCCATACCGGGATGTGCGACAAAGTTCTGATAGTCAATATCAGAGCCAAAGCCCAGCTTCAGTCCGGCACGATAGGCCTTATTCACACAGTTCTTTTCTTCCATTTCATATTTCTTGGCCTTGTCCATTGCGTCATTCGACAGAACATCACCACCGTCATCCATGCAGGCCAGACCGATGGCTGCCGTAGGAACCAGCCAAGTGCTGTCGCTGTTTTTCAGCATTTCAATTGCCTCATCATCAATAAAGCTGCCGTGTTCAACGGTTCGCAGACCTGCGCGGATAGCCATTTTGATTCCTTCAGCACCGTGGGCGTGGCCCATAACATAGCTGTTCTTCATTTTGGCTATCTTCACGGCCTCACGCAGCTCGTCTTCCGTTGCAATCAAATCGCCGGGGTTACCGGATTCATTCAGATAGGCACCGGTGACCATGTATTTGATGACCTCATTGCCGCTTTCAAACTGCTCACGGCAGGCCTTTCGAACCTCATACGGAGAATCAGCCTCATAATAGATGGTGCGGAAGGTAGCGTTACCCACTTCGGTGGGGGTCAAGATCAGGCCGGAAGCAATGATCTGAGGAACATTGATAATGCCTCTCTTGGATGCCTTATTCAAAGCGGCAGGAATATTATAAGGAGAACCAGCATCACGAATCGTGGTGTATCCCTGACGCAGATACTCACGTGTAAAAGCATAACTATCGAAGCAGGTATCCATCTCGCTCTTCTGGCACAGATCCTTGAAGTCCAGATTCGTCAGAAAAGTATGCGCATGAAGATCAAAGAAGCCAGGGAGCAGTGTCATACCGTTGGCATCGATTGTCTTACAATCGCACTCACCCATTTCGCCAGGAGCTGAAATCTTTGCAATGAGGTGCTCATCACTGACAAGAACATCTGCATATTCCTGATCGAAACCTTCGGTCAACTCTTTAATCAATCTGCAATTCTTAAATAAAATCATATGTGTCCTCCTTCAATTGCATTTACTCCACAGCAATACGCTGCTTATTTCATCTTCCATATTATCAAAACCATGCTTGAAAGCAAGTACCATTTCCTTTGATGTGTGTAGTCCAGTTTGCCAGGAATGTGGTCATTTTGGACTATGGAACTTATATTTTTTGGTACTTACATCCCCCATCCAAATATGTTACTGTTGCAGTACCGATAATTTGATTCCAAATTCAACCAGGCTTATTATCGAAACGTTGTACAAAATACACTAAAACAACGTATACTAACAAGGAGAAGAGATAATGGATAAGACAAAGAAGAAAAAAGAAAAAAAATCATTTGAACCCAATGCATTTGTGATCGTTTTCTCGATCATGATCATCTGTGCCATTCTGACATGGATCATCCCCGCAGGTACCTTCGAGCGTGTTATGCAGGGCGACCGTGAAGTCGTTGTCCCCGGTACATTCGAGTTTGTCGCCAGACATCCCGTAGGCCCTTGGAAGTTCCTGAACTGCTTCTTCAACGGTTTCGTTGACGCAGCAGACATCATGTTCTTCATCATCTTTGCAACCGCCTATGTCCACGTTCTGTCTGCAAGTAATGCGCTGAACGCTATGACTGGTTCCTTGCTGAAGAAGGTGGGTAACAGAGATTATCTGATCATCCCTGTGTTCTTCACCCTGTTCGCCATCGGCGGTACCACCTTCGGTATGTTTGAAGAAACCTACGCACTGATTCCCGTATTCGTTGTGATCGCCATTACCCTTGGATATGACCGACTGGTCGGTGGCGCTCTGGTATATCTGGGCGTTTCCTGCGGTTTCTCTGCAGCTATCTTCAACCCGTTTACGATCGGCGTTGCATCCGGCGTTGCCGGCGTGCCGCTGGTCTCCCCCAAGGTCACTATTTTCCGTACGATTTGCTTCATTCTCTTTGCAACGCTGATTTGCGGCTATCTGATGCATTACGCCTCTAAAATCAGAAAAGATCCCACCAAGAGCTTCCTGTATGGTACTCACGAAGATCTGTCCGGCATGATGACCCGTGAAGAGTGTATGTCCATTGAGTTTACCACCCGCCACAAAATCTCCATGGTCGGTTTCCTGATTCTGTTGGCAATCCTTATTTGGGGTATTGTTGTAAAGCACTGGTGGTTCAGTGAGATTTCCTCCCTGTTCTTCATCTTCATGATCATCACAGGTTTGATCAATAAGATGTCCGTGAACGAAATCACCGATAGCTTCGTTGAGTCTACGAAGGGCGCTGTGTATGGCATCCTGCTGGTGGGCTTCTCCAGAGGTATTTCCATGGTCATGACCGAGGGCGGCATCATTGATACCGTCGTGTATGCTCTGAGCAACGCTGTTAAGGCCCTGCCCGCTTCCCTGACCGGTATCGGTATGCTGCTCGTACAGAACATCATCAACTTCTTCATTCCCTCCGGCTCTGGTCAGGCTGTCGTTATGATGCCCATCATGGCTCCTCTGGCCGATCTGGTTGGCGTGTCCCGTCAGATGGCTGTGGTTGCCTACCAGTTTGGTGATGGCTTCTCCAACATGATCTGGCCCACGGCTGTTGCTCTGGAATGCGGTATCATGGGAATTTCCCTGAAGGTATGGTACAAGCTGGTCCTGAAGCTTTTCGCGATGCTCTTCGCACTCCAGTGTGTGCTGGTCGTCATCGGTATTATGATCGGAATTTAAAGAATCGTTTAAAATTTCTTGTGCTGTTTGTAACGGCTCATGCTTAAAAGGCGGCAAATGTCGCCTTTTAAGCATTTCCATCCCTCGCACAGAATTTATAGAGTGGAGCGCACAATCATGAACATCGAAATTAACCGCAATAGTGAAACACCGATTTATCTCCAGATCAAAGGAGCCATCAAGGATGCTATCAATTCTTCTGAGCTCTTTTCCGGCTACAAAATGCCCTCTGAGAGAAAAATGGCCAAGGAACTCAATGTCCATCGAAATACGATTGTCAAAGTCTATTCCGAGCTGGTCGCTGAGGGATATTTGTTCTCTTCCAAGCAGACACCGGAAGGCTATTTTGTCACGGACCCGGAGCATCCCCGGACATTCACAAATCGCTTTTTCCCGCTCGGAAAACGACTGCGGTATAATTTGAATCCTAAAGAAAAGCTATTTTTCAATCTCTATGATCTGAGCAGAGAAAAATCGAAGTACATCACCATGGGCGGCATCATTGTCGATAAAGAGATTATTTCGATTACTGACTTTGATGATATTTCTCTCAAGAAATTCAAATCTGCCGATGAAGAAAATATCCGACTGCGTAATAATATTTGCCGCTTGCTGGAGCGGGAAAATATTTATGTGAATGATAAGAACATTCAGTTTTCTACTGAGACAAACCATTTGCTCAGCCAGATCAGCGAACTCTTTTTGTCTGAGGGCGACTGCATCATCGCAGAAGAACCGCTGATGCCTGACAATATGGCGCTGTTCCGGAACGAAAACCTCCATGTCATCACCGTTCCCATGGAGCCGGACGGCATGAATATGACCATCCTGGAGAAGGAAATCGTCAAGAATCACCCGAAATTCATCTACACATTGCCCAATTTTCACAATCCTACGGGCATCACTATGTCCCTGGAAAAACGCAGACAGCTTTTAGCTATTGCCAATAAGTACGATGTTCCCATTATTGAGGAGGCATCGCAAAGCATTTTCAACTATACGGGGAATAAGCTCCCGTCGCTCTATGCCATGGATCAAAAACAATCCGTGCTCTATATTGACTCCTTTACGCTCACCTTTCCCTATGAGATCAAGGTGGCGTATGTTCTGGGGCCCTATGACTTCATCGATATGCTGGGGCGCTATGTGATGATCACGGAAACGACCATCGGCGCATTGACACATTTTATATTGAATGAGATCATCGAGCACGGTTATTATGACCGCGTTATCAATGAATTGACTGCCCTGCTGAAAAAGCGACGCGACACACTGTATGCAGAATTGCAGAAAATTCGCTCCAAAGGCATTGACTGCGCTCTGCCCGACGGTGGACTGACCGTCTGGTGTACGCTGGATAAGGACATCAAGGAATTGCAGTTGGTGAGCATTGCACAGGAAAAGGGACTCATCATTATGCCCGGCTCTGTCTTTTATCCCTTTGGTTATCAAGGCTGTGGCCATCTGCGGCTCTCCTTTTCCAACTGCACGGAAAAGGAAATCGTGCAGGGTGTACAACTACTAAGCGAATCGATCGATGTATGTCGAGGATTGAATCAATGAATTAAATAGGAGATCATATGAACAAATTTGTTGAATACAGAAGAGAATTTCACAAATTCCCGGAAAATGGCTGGCGTGAAATCAGAACCAGCGCCAGAATTGCGGAAATTCTGACGGGCCTGGGCTACCAGTGCCTGATGGGCCCCGATGTCGTCAATGTAGACTCCATCGTCAAGCTGGTCCGGCCTTCTCAGGAAGAGACGGAACAGATGATGCAGCGGGCCGTAGAGCAGGGCGCTGATCCTGCTTTCGTAGAGAGAACGAAGGGCGTGTCCGGCGTAATTGCTGTGTATGACACCGGCAAAGAAGGTCCCGTGACAGCCTTCCGCTTTGATATCGACTGCCTGCCGTACGACGAGCCGAAAAAAGAGGGGTACCGCCCCTATGACGAAGGCTACGTTTCTTGCAACCCGGCCTCTGTCCACGCCTGCGGCCACGACTCTCATACGGCCATGGGTCTGGGTATCGCCACGACATTGATGGAAAATACCGATGCCCTGTGCGGAAAGATCAAGCTGATTTTCCAGCCGGCGGAGGAAACCTTCAGCGGTGCCTTGTCCATCGTTGATAAGGGACATCTGGATGATGTGGACCACTTCATTGCTTTCCATGTTGCCTTGAGCGCAGGAAGTCAGCTTCTGAATTCTCACGCCGTCTGCTGCGGCTGCACCGACTTTGTCAGTGACCGACAGCTGGATGTGACTTTCCATGGCCGCGCCGCACACCCCTGCTGCGCCCCTCAGGATGGCAAGAACGCATTGCTCGCCGCCTGCACCGCTGCACTGAATCTGCACGCCATCGCTCCGCACGCCGATGGTCTGTCCTGCGTCAATGTAGGCGAACTGCACGCCGGTCTGGCACCGAATACGATTGCCCCCAATGCATTGATGAAGATTGAATACAGAGGCCAGACCAAGCAGATCTGCGACTACATGGAGCAGCGTGTCTTTGAAGTGCTGGATGGTGCTGCCAAGACCTACGGCCTGACCTATACCTATGAAGATTATGGTGAGGTTCCTTCCGGTAAGAGCGACGAAGCTATGATGCACATTATTGAGCGTGCTGCCAAGAAGGTACCGTGGTTTGAGCGGATCTACTTTGAAGGCAATGTGGGCGGAACGGACGATGCCGCCGCTATGCTGAACAAAGTCCAGGAACACGGTGGTATCGGTGCCTATGTTGGCGTCGGTACTTCGGCAACCAATTCCCTGCATAATCCCGAATTCGATATTGACGAAGACTGCATTCAGGCCGCTGTGGATATCGGTATGAATGCCATCAGAGAAATCCATTCCGTCAAGTAATCCCCCTTGCTAAGAAGCGACAAATGCTCGTTTTCTCAAATTTGGATAGTAGAGCCAACGTCATGTGACGCTGGCTTTGCTATGCTTTTCGGAAAAACCTATGAACAAGTTTATACCTAGTGTGATGGAGTGAGAGAGAATCATGAGAAATACAGATAAGACAAAGCCTTCTCTGGTGACTTTGGTCGCTGACAAAGTCGGTATTTCATTGAAACAAGTTATGTATCTGCTGTTGGCGAACGTAGGATACGCCCTGGCAATCAATCTTTTTTATCTGGACAACAGCATAGCAGCCGGTGGTTTGGCCGGTTTGGGTACCATGGCAAATGCATTTTGGGGAATTCCTGTGGGTGTGGCCGTTTTTTCGCTGAACCTGCCCATTTGCCTCTGGGGCCTCACAATCAAGGGAAAGCGGTATATCATCACTTCGGTTGTGACCATCGGAATTTTCTCCCTGATTGTGGATTTGCTTTCCTTCCTGCCCTGCCTGACCCATGACAAGATTGCCGCGGTTGTGTGCGGCGGCATCATCTACGGAACTGCCACGTATTTTTCCGTGCGTGCGCAAATTTCCACCGGCGGAACAGATTTGCTTGCCAAGCTGACCATTACTAAGTTCAAGGCGGTCAGCGTAGGGCAGATGCTCATGGTTTTTGACGGCTCCATTGTTGTTCTGGCTATGATCGTCTATCGGAATATTGAATCCGGTATCTATGCGATCCTCGCCATTGCGGTCGCCTCTATTGTGACCGACCGACTGAACAGCGGCTTCAACAAGGCCAGTATGTTCTACATCTTCTCTAATCGAAATCTGGACAAAATGGTCTCCGCCATTCTCTACGAGATGGGCCGCGGCGCCACCAAAATCAAGGCGGAAGGCATCTATGCCCACAAAGAGCGGGATATCCTGCTGGTGGTCGTACGAAGCCACGAAACGCCCCGCCTGAAGCAGATTGTCCATAAATATGACCCCTCTGCCTTTGTGATCCTCTCCTCGGCCACGGAAGTCATCGGACAGGGTTTTGAAAGTCTCCAGCTGACTTCCACGATCCACGACGATGATGATATTGAGCCCTCTGAGGATCCATCAGAAAACGCAGAAACCAAAGAAACAATGGCAGTACAAACCCACTGAGAATACGCAGCCTCTTCCCCGTGGCTGCCAATAAATAGTATCTACAAACGATACAACATCTTATCACCGAAAGGACGGATGGTTATGGTCAAGTTGACCGATTACGAACAGGAAATGCTGGATGGCAAGTTCGGCGAGTTTAAGCAGAAAGCTTTGCAGAACATCGTTGCCTATGCAAACGTTTTGGGTGCAGAGGAACTCTGTGAGGTAACCAAAGCAACAGTCTATTTAGGCGCACATCCTTATTTGGATGCGGTACATTCCGATGATTACAATGAGATCTTCTCAAAAATGCTGCTGACTTCCGATCACACCATTCCGGTGGATTCGTTTGCTCCGGGTTGTTTTTGTCAGACCTGCGTGACCCCCTGTGATCAGTATGTGTACGAGCCCCTTCAGCTGACCAAAGAATTCTATGACAAGAACCAGCGCTTTTTGGAAATCACCAAGGAAGCCGGCGTAAGTATCGTCAACTCCTGCACTCCTTATCTGACCGGCTGGCTGCCGCTGCGCGGAGAGCACTTTGTGACAACGGAATCCAGTAATGTTCTGATGTGCAACTCCATTTTGGGCGCATGCGGTAACTCCGACGGTCTGGAAGCCGCTGCATGGTCCGCTATTTGCGGCAGAACTCCTCTGTGGGGCAACCACATCATGTCTAATCGCTGCGGTACCCACCGTTTCCAGCTGGAGTGCCCGTCGGAGACGGTTCTGGACTGGGATGTCATCGGCTATACGGTTGGCCGGAAGCTGCCTCCCCACGCTATTCCCATTCTTGACGGTGACTTCAAGAGACCGGATCTGGTCAAGCTGAAAGAGTGTTTTGCCTCTATGGCAACCACCTCCGGTGCCGAGATGTGCCATATCGTTGGCATTACACCGGAAGCCGTCACTCTGGATATGGCTACTGGCGGAAAAGATGTTCCTACCATCCGAATTACCAAAGAGGACTACGAGGAGTCCCTGTCCATGCTGTGCGATGCAGGCAGCGGTGATGTGGACTTCATTACATTGGGCTGCCCCCATTATACGCTGGAAGAAATTCGTGATGCAGCTCTCTACCTGAAGGGCAAGAAGGTCAAGGACGGTGTCCGCCTGATGATCTGGACCGATGTGCCGATCAAGGAGTGTGCCAATGTGAATGGCTACACAAAGATGATTGAGGATGCCGGTGCCTATTTGCTGACAAGTGCCTGCCCGTTGGTCATCGGCGCAAAATGTCACGAGGGCGTTCATGGCATGGCGATGGACGGCGCCAAGCAGGCCCACTATATCCGCTCTGAAAGCAGCTGCAAGGTATTTTATGGTGATAAATATCAGTGCATCGACGCTGCGATTACTGGAAGATGGGAAGTGAAGTAATGGAAAAGAAAATAATCATTCAAGGACGAGGCGCCTATGAAGGCGTTGTAGAAGGTGAAGCCCTGGTCTGTCCTGAAAGTATTCAGGGATGGGCTGGCGTTGACGATAAGACTGGTAGAATCATCGAGCGTGGCCATTCGCAGGAAGGTCAGTGCATCGATGGTAAGATCTTGGTCCTGCCCTGCAGCAAGGGATCCAATGGCTGGTCCAGCCACTTCCATTCCGCTGCTGTTGAGAATTACATCCCGAAGGGATGGTTGTTTACCAAAATCGATTCTCGTGTGGGTGTTGCAGCCGCTGTTTTGAAAATCCCCACCATCTGTGACTTTGAAGATGTCGATCCCTGTGCTGTAATTCACACCGGAGACCATATTCGTATGGATGGAACGACTGGAATTGTAGAAATTACGACATCCCAAAAGGACTAATTTGCGCCCCGCAATACGGTGGATCCCCAGACCCACATCATGCGATGTCGGTCTCTCATAGAAACTGTCATCATCTCGGTTCTTCCAAACCCTTCAGAGAACTCCGTTTGCAGAAAAAGCCCTGTGCTCAAGCAGTGATTGCTCGAGCACAGGGCTTTCATATTTCGCAAGAAGGTCCTTCTTTCCTTTTCCTAGGCAGTGCTGTCGGTACCATCAAGAGGTCCTCAAAAGCCAATTTCAAGTGGTTCCTATTCATACATTTCTTGTTTCCCCGCTGACTGTCAGGCACAAGCAAGCATACGAGCTGATTTTCGCCCCAGAAAGATACCAATTACGCAAGCACAGCGGCCGATCTGCAACCATCCGCTGCAATATCGGTGTGAATTGCGATCAGTGTTCAAAAGGAAACTCGCAGTAGGCAGATATTTCTTCCGCGCTATCCTCCTTCTTTTTACAGGTTCGTCGCACATAGTTCTGCCACCACATCCCTAGCCTTTTCTCTGGTGGCTTCTCGCTTCCTCTGTGCTTAGATTGCTTTGAGTATCTTAGATATCAGCTTCTCTTAAATCTGGGCCACACGGAGCGCATATGGTGGCCAAAGTGCACTGTACAACGCTGGTATGTGGCTTTAGGAAACACCTCTCCCACACTTATCGCTCTGGCTGGCCCGGGAAAACGAGAGCTGTTGGGCAAGCAGCTCTCCACGGAGTTAGCGCAAATTATGGAAAACCGGGGCATCTTTGAATACCGCCAAAATTCTCCCCGCATCAATATGACAGACGGAGATGACCGTTTTACC
>RCNI01000974.1_pt1 | contig 16386 bp, 14 predicted proteins | sample 2041151 | NCBI WGS metagenome assembly RCNI01 (sample SAMN09708214, study PRJNA481090) | feces metagenome | isolation source: feces | place: Antarctica: Albino Rookery | reverse complement strand
ATATAAAAAGTATATTTATCCTCATCCCACATAAAGCCGTAAGTATGGAACTCGTCATACATATTTGGCACATGATAATGCGGCGATTTAACAGATTTGAGCCTATCGTCATAGCCGTCTGCGTGAAGCACATGGATATTCATATTTTTAGCTCGTTCAGTCAATCTATATGAATGTGGCGACTCCATAACATCAATCTCAATTCCGTCAGCGCCACTATTTTGGACATCATCCTTTGAAAAAGCGATAGTATTATCCGGCATCAACCAAAACGCAGACCATATACCAAGTGCCTTTGAAACCTTACATCTACACTCAAAATAGCCGTAAGTTTGAGCAAACCCCTCGTAATCGTCGCACTGCACATATTGTTTGCGAACAGTCTTGCTTGTTTCAATGAATCCAGTATACCAGCCCTCGCCATATTTGCCTTTTTTCCACTTTGTTCTTATATATAACTTATTATCCTTAGTGAAAATTATATCTTCATCATCAGTATAATAAGCAACATGTCTAATACCATTTCTTGATGGGTCTTTATCATTTATGCAAGTGTTAACCTTCCACTTTTTCTTGTCGAAAAATTCAAAATTATCTTCAAATGTAAGCTCCCACTCATTTTCATTAAGCACAAGTTTTTCATCATTAGGTAAATTTCTTATCATAATATCCCCCATAATCATTAAACTAAAAATTTTAGCTGATTTTAGTTACACTATATAAGTCTATTATATCAAAGTTTTAATTACGTGCAAAGATATTTGAAGTATTTATTATATTGGTTATAATTTTTAACTATTTAATTGTTGCGATTTATGTTGTATTAAACACCGACTTTGACTGGCACAATGGCGGAGATGAAAGACTTTAAAGCAAGATATAATAACTAAAAAAGATAGCTATTTTAGCTACCTTTTATTTTTGCGTAAATATAAAAATCAACTTAGAATATGAACAATATGAGCCAAAACTGCCGAATAAATATTTCAAAGTCTTAAATTTAATTAAAAAAGATTGAAAATTCATGTCATATTTTGTGCAAAAGTGACTTTTACATATCAAAAAAATAGGTATATAATATTTTTTTGAAAAAATAATTAGGAGATGGAAAAAATGAACAAGGACTTAACTGTCGGCAAGACCTCCACGGTCTTATGGAAATTCTGTTTACCGCTTTTCGGCAGTATCATTTTCCAGCAGCTTTACAACATTGCTGATAGTCTTGTCGCAGGTAGATGTATTAACGAGAATGCACTTGCGGCGGTCGGAAACAGCTATGAAATCACATTGATTTTTATTGCATTCGCATTTGGTTGTAACATAGGTTGCTCCGTAATCGTATCACAATTATTTGGTGCTAAACGACTTAGCGAGCTTAAGACAGCAGTTTACACAACACTTATTAGTGGCGGTGTGCTTTGCGCATTGTTAATGCTGATAGGCGGGCTATTTTCTGAAAACCTTTTAGCACTTATCAACACACCACAAGACATAATGGCTGACTCTAAATTATATTTAGACATCTACATTTTAGGCTTGCCATTCGTATTTTTCTATAATATCGCAAATGGTATTTTCTCAGCACTTGGCGACTCAAAGACACCATTCATATTCCTAGCTTGCTCATCAACAGCAAATGTTGGTATGGATGTACTCTTCGTTAAGGCATTCCATATGGGTGTAAGCGGTGTCGCTTGGGCAACATTCATTTGCCAAGGCATTAGCTGTATTCTTGCAATCGTTGTTGTATTCGCAAGACTTAGCAAAATCAAAGCTCCAACAAAACCAAAAATCTTTTCATGGCACTTATTTGGTAAAATCGCAGTCATTGCAATACCAAGTATTTTACAACAAAGTTTCATTTCAATCGGCAACATTGTAATTCAAGGTATCATCAACGGCTTTGGCCCAGCAGTTATGGCTGGCTACTCCGCTTCAATCAAGTTAAACAACTTGGTTATCACATCTCTTACAACACTCGGTAACGGTGTATCAAACTTCACCGCTCAGAACCTTGGTGCAAACAAGCTAAAGAGAATCAAAGAGGGCTTCGGCGCTGGCTTCAAACTCGTAGCTATGCTATCAATTCCGCTAACAATTCTCTACTTCATATTTAGTAAACAACTTGTATGCTTCTTCCTCAACAACCCTACTGAGCAAGCGCTATCAACAGGTATCGAGATACTCCACATTCTCGCTCCTTTCTACATTATAGTAGCAACTAAGCTCGTAGCTGACGGCGTTCTTCGTGGCGCAGGTATGATGAAGCAATTTATGACAGCAACTTTCACAGACTTAATTTTGAGAGTTGTATTAGCATTCGTTTTATCAAAACCATTCGGCACAACTGGTATTTGGATTGCATGGCCAATCGGCTGGGTAATCGCAACAATCGTAAGCTTAATATTCTATAACTCAGGTATCTGGAACAAGAGCCAAAAGGATATAAATAACTACGAAGAAAAGCTCGAAGAAGAGCTTGAAGACTAATATAAAAAATTAGCAAAAATAAAAAGGTACAGTTTAAAACTGTACCTTTATTTTTTTGTTGTTTTACTTTATTACTTAATAAATAGATTTATTTTTCGTTATACTTTATGCGTTTTTCTTTTTTACAACTGCTTGGCGTACTTTTTCAACAGCCACACAAAGTACCATTGTAATTACCATATCAGGCAAAGTATTACCTACTGGAATATCAACTCGCATAAGCAATCTATAAATAACAAAGCCGATTACCCAAATCACGAGCGCTTGAACATCAACTTTCTTATCAAAGCTATCTCTTTTAAGTATGAATGTATCAGCGATTTGCACCGCAATCATTGGTGCAAAAACAGAACCTATGAAATACAAGAAATCAGTAATATCTGTGATTTGGAATACGATTGCACATACTGTGCCAAGCACGGTTGCACCAACTGCAAACCACTTGCCGTTGAGCTTAGAGAATATTGATTCGCTTGAAACACCAGCTGAATATGCGTCTAAGAATGTAGTTGTAACAGTTGAAAATACAATAATCAAAAGACCGATAACGCCAAGACCAGCCTTGAGCATAATTTGAGCAATATCGCTCTCACCAGTAAATATAGCTGCGCCCATACCGATTATGTACATCCAACAACTAACAAGTCCGTAAACTACGGCGCTAACTGCTGAAGCCTTAACAGGATTTTTAGCCTCTCTTGTATAGTCGCTAATTACTGGTAGCCAGGAAAGTGGCATTGCAACTGACAACTCAACTGCTGCACCGAATGACATTGCCTCGCCCAAAACGGTGTTATGCACTCCGCCTTTGAAGAAAATAAAATAGCAAAGCACAAGTGTTAGCACAAAGAGAAGTCCCATTGAAATAGTGTTAACCTTGCCGAGATTTTTAATACCAATCAAAATCCAAGCGACGATTAAAACGCCTATAACAAGACACCAAACCCATCTGCCAGTATTGAACACGCCGTCGGCAGCGATTGCGCCGTCATAAATCATAATTGATGTCCAGCCAACAAGCTGAACAACATTTAATACTGCAAACAACAAGCTACCCTTTTGACCAAAGCTAGATTTTACTGAGTCCATAGCGCTCCTACGAGCTTTGCCACCGATTACACCAGCTAAATAGAGCATAACGCAACCGATAATATGGCCAATAATGATAGCTAAAATACCTTTTTTGAATCCAAGTGGTGCGAACAATGTACCGGTAAGTATTTCAGCGATTGAAACACCCGCACCAAACCAAATCAAGCCGTTCTCAAAAAGTGAGGTTCGTTTTTCTTCCATAACTACGCCTCCTTTTTAAATTCGCCAGTCAAGTCGAACGCATGGTTCATAGGGCCACTGCCACTACCAAGGTCGAGCATATATGACAAAGCGCCAGAAATATAATCTTTCGCTCTCTTAACTGACTCGTCAAGGTCAAAACCCTTAGCCAAGTTAGAAGCGATTGCACTAGAAAGTGTACAGCCTGTGCCGTGAGTGTTAGGGTTGTCGATTCGCTTACCGCAGAACCACTTTGTCTCATTATTTCTAAATAGCAAATCGTTAGCGTCATTTATTGCGTGACCGCCCTTTAGTAATACCGCACATCCGCACTCGTTAGCAATCTTTTCGGCTGCTTTTTCCATATCTTCTTTGCTATGAATTTGCAACCCAGAAAGCACTTGCGCCTCAGGTATATTAGGTGTCACAACCGTTGCAATAGGCAATAATTCATCAACCATAACTTTGATTGCATCAGTTTGGATGAGCTTTGAGCCACTTGTTGCGACCATAACTGGGTCAACAACGATATTAGTAGCCTCGTAATGTTTGAGCCTATCTGCGATTGTCTTAACTAGGTCGGCTGAAGCGACCATTCCGATTTTTACAGCGTCTGGGCGAATATCGTCAAACACTGCGTCAATTTGTTGGGCTAAAAATTCAGGAGTTGCCTCCATAATAGCCGAAACGCCGGTTGTGTTCTGTGCGGTCAATGCCGTTATGGCAGTCATCGCATATACACCATTCATAGTCATTGTTTTCAAATCTGCTTGAATACCAGCGCCTCCGCAAGAATCTGAGCCTGCGATTGATAATGCTTTTCTCATTTCAAATCTCCTTTTTATATAGCATTATTTTTATTAAGCGATAGAAAGTGGTGCCCCCAGCCTACCGCTGCAAACCTCAACTATAAAGCTGAAGTGAATTGCCAAAATTCGTCTAGGTCATAATAATTAGGAAGATAAATATCTGCCTTTTGCTTAATTTCTTTTTGGTTGTTTTCGTATTTATCGTAAACTGCTACAACATTAAAGCCGTCATCCTTTGCAGTTGTGATAGCGTACAAAACATCCTCTAAAACAATAGTTTTATCCTTTTGAGTGCCTAAATATTTCAAGCACTCTCTATAAATAAGTGGCTCGTCCTTGCCGTGACCCAAGGCTGGACAAGTAAATATCTTGTCAAAGTAATCGTATACGCCACATCTTTTGAGCGCCGCCTCTACTAAATACTCATCAGTAGCGGTGGCAATACACATTTTAACATTCCTTTGCTCCAAGCTATCGAGTAACTCTTTCATTCCGTCTTTTAATAGGACTGTATCTCTATAACGCCCCTCGACCATTGAGTTTATGCCGTCGCAAATTTCATCAATGGACTGTGTGACTCCATAATTTTTCCTAAAATACTCGGCGGACTGGTGCAAACTAAAGGTTTTGAAAATCTCATTAAAATGTGGTTCAGGTGTGTAGCCCAAACTTCTCAAATAGTCCGACCCTACATTGTCCCACATTTCCATTGAGTCAAGGATTGTGCCGTCAACATCAAAAATTGCGCCTTCAATCATCTGTTTACTACCGTTTTAACCTTTTCTTTTAGCATTTTTGTTGTAAACTCAATATCGCTTGCACTAAAAATTGCAGAAACAACCGCAACGCCATTGATATTTGAGCCTTTTAATTCATCAATATTATCGAGTGAAATTCCACCGATTGCAACGCACGGAATTGAAACGCTCGAGCAAATCTCGTTGAGCATTTCGTTAGTTATTCTAACTGCGTTAGCCTTAGTAGGACTTGGAAATACTGCGCCAACTCCTAAATAATCTGCGCCCTGCTCCATAGCACTGGTAGCTTGCTCAACAGTCTTAGCGGTTGCGCCAATGATGAAATCGCTATCAACCTTTTTTCTAATTTCGCAAACAGGGGTATCGGTAATACCAACATGGACGCCGTCAGCCTTAGCCTTAATAGCCACATCCACATTATCATTGATAATCAAAGGCACATTATATTTGTGGCAAAGCTCTCGAATTTCGATTGCTTCTTGAACAAACTCGTCTTCGCTCAAATTTTTCTCTCTAAGCTGGAGAATAGTAATGCCACCCTCAAGTGCTTTTTCTACCTTGCTATAAAGCTCGTTTTTATCATCACTTTTGCGGTCTGTAATAGCATACAAGCGTAACATTTTTTCGTTAAATTTCATCTTTATTCCTCAAAGCTCTCTATAAAATCTTTAGGCGACAAGCACTGCATAATTGAACTCATAATCGTGCCACCGTAAGCGCCAGCGCTAATTACAGATTTATAATTATCCTTACTAATTCCGCCGATTGCGTAAACTGGGATACTAACGCTTTGGCACACATCGGCTAAAAATTCTAGCCCTCTACCCTTTAAGCCTTTTTTACAGTCAGTTTCAAAAATATGACCAGCAAAAATATAGGTACATCCTAATTTTTGAGCATTAAGTGCGTCATCAACACTATGGCAAGACGCACCCAAAACATCAAAATAAGCTCGCTCGTCATCACTTAGTGAGCTTAGAATATGAAGTGGCAAATGTATATTTTTGCAACCCAGTTTTCTAGCCACGCTAGGAAAATTATGTAAAATACAAGGGGTATCATATTTATTACAAATAGTTAAAACATCCTTAGCTAAACTATAATACTCGTCCTCGCTCAAGTCTTTTTCACGCAAGATTATACCATTCGTATTAGCTTTGCATATTTTTTCTATTCTTACTAGAAAGTCCTCTTGGCACAATTTTCTATTAGTTACACATAAAATATTAGACATATAAATAATCGTTTAATACAGGCTGTAAGCCCTCATCCTCAATATCATCGTACATTTTGTTAAGGCTACGGCTATCTTCAATCTCAAATTGCTCGTCGCCGTCATCGCCACTTGATTCCTTGCCACTATACTTGCTTTCGTGGTCGCCAACACCAGTTGAAACACCGGCTGAAACCTTAGTAGCAGCAATCTTAACGATACCGTTACGGAATGACGCACTCTCACGAGATGAAACAGTAATTCCGACAAAAGGCAAGAAAATTCTATAAGCACAAAGCACCTGACAAAGTTGTTTTTCGTGCACATCAAGTGGGTTGATTTTATCGTTATTGATAATAGGTCTTAATCTTGGGCAAGAAAGTGACATTTCAGCTTGTGGATATTTTCTCTGCAAATAGTAAACGTGCAAAGCACTAGCTAATGCGTCTTTTCTAAAGTCTGATAAACCGAGGAGCGCAGAAAATGCAACGCCACGCATACCAGCTCTGAGTGCTCTTTCTTGGCTATCGAAACGATAAGGCCATACTCTCTTATGTCCCATTAAGTGCAATGTTTCGTACTTATCAGTATCATAAGTTTCTTGGAATACTGTTACATAGTCAACGCCACACTCGTGGAGATATTTATACTCATCCGTATTAACTGGGTAAATCTCAATACCTACCATACGGAAATATTTTCTAGCGATTTTACAAGCCTCGCCGATATAATCAATATTAGTTTTCGCTCTGCTTTCGCCAGTTAAAATCAAGATTTCTTCCATACCACTTTCGGCGATAACTTTCATCTCTTTTTCGATTTGCTCCATTGAAAGTTTCATTCGCTTGATATGGTTATAACAGTTAAAGCCACAATAAATGCAGTAGTTTTCGCAATAATTGGCGATATAAATTGGAGTGAAAATATATACTGTATTGCCAAAATGCTTACTTGTTTCTAGCTTTGCTCTCTGTGCCATTTGCTCTAAAAATGGCTCTGCTGCTGGGGACAAAAGTGCTTTGAAGTCCTCAACTGTGCAGTTTTCGTGCTCGAGTGCAAGCCTTACATCCTTTGCGGTATATTTTGAATAGTCATAGCTCTTCATTTGGCTCATAACTTTTTCGCAAATATCTGATTCAATAATCTCCATACCCTCCATATATTCCATATGGTTAGTACGGCAACTTGGGTCTGTTTCTAATTTATGTTTTCTTTCGAGTGCCTTTTCTGACAAAAACTCTGAATCGACAAAAAATTGGTTTTCCATTACTTTCACCTCTTAATCACGCAAAAAACCAGTTAGAGGGTCTGAAGCTGAAGCGCCTCTTGTTAAAACTCTGCCAAGACCTGAAAGGTAAGCCTTTCTACCTGCTTCAATAGCTTGTTTGAACGCACTAGCCATCATTGGTAAATCGCCAGCGGTTGCGAGTGCAGTATTAGCCATAATTGCTGCTGCGCCCATTTCCATAGCTTCGCAAGCCTGACTAGGTCTGCCGATACCAGCGTCAACAATAATTGGCAAATCAATTTCATCAATAAGAATTTGGATAAATTCCTTAGTAGCCAAGCCCTTGTTTGAGCCGATTGGTGACGCAAGTGGCATAATGCTTGACGCACCAGCGTTAACTAAATCTCTAGCCACATTCAAGTCTGGATACATATATGGCATAACAACGAAGCCCTCGTTAGCGAGAATTTCTGTTGCTTTAATTGTTTCTTGGTTATCTGGGAGCAAATATTTAGTATCTCTCATAATTTCAACCTTAACAAAGTCGCCACAACCAAGCTCTCTTGCAAGACGAGCAATTCTAACTGCCTCATCGGCTGTTCTAGCGCCTGATGTGTTAGGAAGTAAGGTAACATTCTTAGGAATATAGTCCAAAATGCTTTCCTTCTCCTTAGTGTTAGCACGACGAACTGCGAGAGTAATAATCTCTGCGCCTGCGTCCTTTACTGCTGATTCAATAAGACTTAATGAGTATTTACCAGAACCAAGAATAAAACGAGAGTTAAACTCGTGGCCACCAATAACTAGCTTATCGTTTTCCATTATATTTTCCTTCTTTCATTAACAATCAAATTTATTAGCTAAAATTCGCAATACTGCGTGTGCCTCGTGCGCCGCACAAAGCATTACTCGTGATGACACAAGACCGATGTCGTCATTAACATCGCTTTTACCGTCGCCACACAAATAAAACTTGTCAGTAATTCTGCGAGTTATAATACTATTTGAAGTACCAAGCCCAGCCATACCAGAGGCTGCGACATAATATTTATCTGTCATATTTTCTAGCACATAATTAGTGAGCATTGCCTTTTGCTCAGCACCGTCAAACGCCTCGCAAATAACATCCGCACCACTTAACAGGTCAAAAATATTATTTTCATCAATTTTCGCAATGTGCATTTCAATTTCGATATAAGGCGAAATCTCCTTTAAATTGTCGCAAAGTGCTTGCGCCTTATACTGCCCAACTTGGCTAGCCTTATACTGTTGACGGTGCAAATTAGTAACATCGACTTTGTCAAAATCAATAATTATGAGTTTGCCAACGCCCGCTCTAGCAAGGCTAATTGCAACATTTGAGCCAAGACCGCCCAAACCACAAACAGCAACAACTGAAGATTGTAGCTTATCAACTAGCGCCTTGCCCTGTCTTTCGACGAGTGCGTCATACATTTGCTCTTTGGTTGGTGTCATATTAGCCACCTCCAACGAAGCTAACGACCTCAATAGTATCCTCGTCATACAACAAGGTATCGTCATATTGAGCCTTTGGCACTATATCTCCATTCTTTTCTACCGCAATTCTCTTGCAATCGTAGTCGGTAGTTTTGAGATACTCGCCGATAGTTTTGCCAGCAATATCAAGGCTCTGTCCATTAACTTTTACCACAAATACGCCTCCTAAAAAACAAAAACAGGAAATTACTGCGCCAGTAATTTCCTGCTAATTCTAAATTTATAGATAAAATTAACAATCCCTACGCCGGCATTATCCGTATCAGGTCGAGGGTCGAAGTTGATTACTTCCTCTCAGCAAGCCCACAAGCTCCCCTTTATCTTTTTTAATATACCACAATAATAAACTGATGTCAAAATTTTATATTTATATTTTTATACACTATGTACCGCACTTTATATATTCAAATTATATGCTAATTGAAATATAGACAAAACAAAAGGAGCTAGTTTTTACTAGCTCCTTATTATTTTATATTCGGCTTTTAATTAGCAGGAACATACTCTTTCCAGTTATCTAAATCGAAGATGTTATCGTGAACTGATAACCATTTAACTGGGTCGCCGTTCTCTTCTTTAAATTGTGTGCCGTTATTCTTATCTGTATTCCAGTTATGAGATACGCAGATGTGTTGCTCGCCTTGTTTAGCATCGCTTGTAATTGGATTACCAGTGAATGGGTTAACTGGGTTTTCAACAACGCCGTCAAGTGCAAGAGTAGGAACATCGCCGTTTGTCATAAATGTATCGTCGCTAATGATTTCCTTGTTTGTTGTGTTGAAATCTTTAACTAATAATAGTGGGTTATAAGCCATTAAGTATTCATCATACATTTGTGGCAAGCCTTCGTATTGCTCCATTGGGCAACCGTGGTCAGCTACGATAATAATTTTTGTATTATCATAAACGCCCATTTCACGCAAGTAGTCGAACCACTTAGTGAGTTGAAGAATTGTAGCCATATTTGAATGATAGTGGCTTACTTGGTAAGTATTGCTCATATCGAGTTTCTTACCGTCGATAACATAATCATCCTTATGCTCCTCGAAGTATTGAGTATTATCAACTTGTGCTTGAGGCTCATAATTAGGAGTTTGTAAGATTTCTGGCTCGTGTGATGTATCATTAGTAATCATAATGAATGATGGCTTATCTGTATCCTTAATAGTTGTGATGTTTGAGTAATTGCTCAAAGCATAGTAAGCTCTAAGGAACAAGTATGAGAAGCCAGAAGCTGTTGTGGTGCTATCCTTTTGTTGAACACCAGCAGCATTAAGTGGTGGCAAACCAGTTGGCTTAGCATACATCATATCAGGGTCATTATATACACCGTTTGAATAAATTGTTGGTTGAACAAATACTGGTGAAATCTTGAACAAGCTGTAACAGAAGAAGTTACGATTTAACTTATTTTCGTTAGCTGAGCTTGATTCTTCGCCACTATTTACATCAATTTGACCCATCATATTAAATCTATGGAAGTCTGAATATTCATTATACTCATCAAATGCTGACAAGTCAGGAATCATTGTATAACCAGCGTAAGAAGGGTCGCCGATTGTTACTTCATAGCCTTCGTTATGGAACAACTCTGGCATAACCTTTAATGCCTCATTTTGATTCTCAACAAGTGGTCTATCGTTACGCTTGTTTGTTGCTTCTGGTGTATATTCATAACCACCATAAAGTGCTGGAGAACCGAAGTTTGTATGAGCACCATAAGAAATAGTATTTGGATAATATGTGAAACCGCCGAGCTTTTCTTTAAGCTCTGGTTTTTCTTGTAAAATATAAGGTAATTGACAACCGATAGCACGGTCCATCATAATTACAACAACATTCTTACCGTCTTTGCTCAATGGCAAGTTAACATCGTTTGAAACTACACTTTCAATTCTGTCGAATTGCTCAGTAATTTGTGTTTGTGATTTTGCGATATTAGTTATTGAAAGACCAACAACTGCGATACACAATGTAGCATAAGCGAAACGAACGAATCCTTGCTTATATCTCCAAATCAAGTAGAACACAACTACGATTGCTAAGATAACAACCATATTGATGATTTGTTCTTTTGCAGTAGCGTTAGGAGTAACATCAAAGCCAAGTTTTGGAGTAAGGTTACTATAATTCTTACCGAAGAAGATATAGTCAACTGTTCCAACACCAGCGAGAGCCCACATAAAGAAGCCCATAACCTTTTTACCCTTGTTGCTAGCAAGCATATAGAAAATGCCGAACCAGATAACAAACGCACCAACAGCGAACATAAAGCTATTCAAAATATAGTGCAATGGGTTTTCAAGTGTTGATAAGTTAATAAATTCAGTAGGTGAAGCACTGATAACATCAGATGGAATCAAAACACCAGTTAAAAGTGCAACGAAAATACCGCCTAAGAAGAAGCTAATTTTATCTTTCTTAGTGATTTCAACTTCTTTAGCAGCCTTATGTGACTTATTAAGGAAGTAGAGGATGATTGGTAATTGTAAAGCAACTGCGAATACAACGATAGCAAGTTGCTTCTTAGTAGTATCCATTGGATGAACGAAGATACCTGCGATTAAAACACCAATACCGCAAATTGAAGATAACACGCTAAGAACGAGCTTAGGGTTCTTAATTTTGTAGAAAATGTTTTTAGCAAGTGAGAATAAGTTGTTAAGTGTCCAGTAGAATACAAGACCAGCAGGAGAATTATAAAGTAATACTAAGAAGATAGCTGCCATACCGAAGAGCTGAATTTTGCTCTTAGCTGACATACCCTTGGTGTAGATAACACCTGAAACGACATTGATAACTGTCATAAGGATTGGGAGCACATTAACTGCGAATGCACCAATCATAAACATTTGGTCTGGAGCACCTAAGTCTTTAATAGGACCAAACTCAACGCCTTGTAAAAGTTGAAGGCTTGAAAGCATTCTGTATGCAGCGATAAAGAATGGAATCTCTAATAAAAGTGAAACAGAACCTTTAAGCGCATCAGTAGGCTTATAGTTGTTTTGGCGATAGAAAGTTTGGAGCATCATAAAACGCTCGTCGCCTTTGAATGTCTTTTTAATATGGTCAACCCATGGTTTTAACTTTTGCTCAGTTTCTCTTTCCTCAGCTTGCATTGCGTCAGCACGCTTGTAAAGTGGCAAAACTAAGAAGTTCATTGCAAGACTTAAAAAGATAATTGAGTAACCAGGATTTTCAAAAAATCTATTTGCAAACGCAAATATTACTTCAAATATGAGCTGGAGAGGTCCAACTAACAAATTGTATATAACTGACATTTTATTCTCCTTTGAATTTTATTCTACCTTTATCATCATTAAAATGATACAGCAAAATCACAATCACAACGATTAGTGAAATAAAGCCGAGTATCATAATAGGACTTGGTAATTCAGTTAATAGCCTGCTGTATGATAACAAATTAACTCCAATATGGACTAAAATTGTAACGATAACGCTACGATAGTGTAAATATATTAAATTAAAAATCATACCCACACAAATCGCAACAACAATTTGCACCGCAGAGCCACTATGAGCAATGCCGAACAATATACCGCTAAAGATGATAGCAAAGACTTTACCAAAATAATTTGAACATCGTCTAAACACCACATCACGATAAATTAGTTCCTCGCAAATCGGTGCTAAAAATGCACTAGCGATTATTTCAAAAACTGACACATTACTATTATCACGCAAATCGCCGTAACTAATATCCATTACGAATGCAACTGCGATGGCGATTGTGAGTGACATAATAATTATTTCGACTAGCAGTTTTATATATTTTGGGAATGACTCAAGTTTTTTAATATGTACCGGTTTATTTATTAAGCAGTACCATATCAAAACGATTGGGAACATACACACGGCGCTGAGCGAGCTTACGAAAATTGAAAGTTCAATGTCGCCAAGCAAATCCAAATCTACATCATTAAAGATGTTGCCAAAAATGGCTTTGAAAATGGTGTGCAAAAGCATATAAACAAGTACAGGACTAAGTACCTTAATCCACTGTTTTAACTTATTATCTTCCATCAGTTTTATTTCTTACTTTTTTTCTTACTCTTCTTTTCTTTTTTAGTGTGTTTAGCTGCTTGTAAAGCTGCTTTTTCTTTTTCTTCTTCACGAATCTTGTCTTGAGTAGCTACTAAGTAGTCAACTACTCTCTCGGCTGAAGTGCCGATGTTAGCCCAAGTTTCTTTTCTAGCTAAATCTCTGCCCTCTTGATACTTAGGGTTTTGCAAGCATTCGTCAATAATATCTTTAATTGAACTGAAATTCTCAGTTGTGAGTTGTACGCCGATTTTAGGAAGGATTGAGAATGTCCACATATCCTCATCAAGCCAGCAAGCATCAAGTGGTGACTTATCGAATGATGTATCAGCATAAATAATTGGCTTATCGAAAATAAGTGAGAAGTCAAAAATAACGCCTGAGAAGTCTGAAATCAAAATATCAGAACGTCTTAATACATTAAAGTTATCATTATCGTAGTTCCACTCAAGTTGGTCGCTGTTTGGATACTTAGCCATAAGCTCATCAAGCATTTCTTTTTCTGATGTCTTTGACTGTGGGTGAGGACGAACGATAATGTGATAGCCAGTTGCTAAAAGTGCATCAATCATCTTGCTACCATAACGATTGAAAATACTGCTTACGCCCCATGATGGTGCGAGCAATACTGTTGTAGTTTCGTTCTTTTCAATTTCTGGAGCATTTTCTAATTGCTTTTTCATACTGTCTAAGTAAGTTAAGCCGACAACTTGCAAATCTTTAGCTGGCAAATGTCTAAGCTCTTCAATCTTACGAACTTGGTCGATTTGATAATCGCCTGAAAGCAATACTGAATCGTAGTAGTCAAGACCGAACATTCTATAAGCTGTTGAGTCATTAGCTGCGTGCAATACATGAGAGTAGTGCTTTACATCCTTTGATCTTTTCCATTGGTAAACATCAAGACCAGGTGTAGTTGACAACACAACATCTGCATTTAACATATTGAGCTTTGCAAAAGCCTTGTTGCCTTCGCCGATGAATTGGCACTTAACGTGGTCAAACTTTTCATCTAATGCAGGGTCATCTGGAGAAGCAGTCATATAAACAACTTCCTTACCTCTTTTATCGAACTCTCTGCATATTGGCTCAAATACATTCCAATATCTCTTACTATCAGTGAATATGGCAAACGGAATTTTATTAGCGTCCACCTTTTCTTGCTTACCACCACTAGCAATGAATCTTAGCTTCATAAATAAATTTCTGAGTGCATAGATTCCAGCGCCAAGTACACCAACTATAATGGTGAAAAGCATACTACCCGTACCTGGGTCAATGTAAAATCTCATATTTTCCTCTCCTTCTCGACCTTGCTAACGCAATAATCGTAGCCGTGTATCTGCCACAAATTATAAAAAATGGTATAAATTTTGTGACAATACAGTTCAATAATGTTCACTTAATAACAAAAATATGTCTATGCGTACAAAGACTATTTTATAATATAGCACAATGACCCCTAAAAAGCAATTAGCAATAACCTTTAATTTTTATATAAATCAAAGGTAATTTATATATTAAATGACTAATATTAACAAATTAGTCTATTATATCCGTAAAGTAGTCCATTAAAAAAGGTCGCACCCATTGGGTACGACCTCTTATATTATCTGTATTACTCAAAAAGTGAAGCCAACAAATCGGCTGCTTTATGTACTCCTAATTTTGACGAATCAATTACCAAATCGTAGTTTGAATAATCGTTCCACTTGCGTTGGGTACAGAAAGAATAATAGTTTGCACGCTTTTTGTTATATTCCTTGCAAACAGAAGCGACATCGTTTTCGCTAACGCCGTAATCGTTAACTATTCTTTGCTTTTTACTATCCTCACTAGCACGGATGAACACTCGCAAAACGCCGTCAAAATCTCTAAGCGCATGGGTTGCACAATGACCAACGAAAATTGCTGGGCCATTATGTGCAAAGTCCTTGATGACTTGAGATTCCGCAACGAAAATCTTAGACTCGTTTGACATTACATCGGGATTACCAGTTTGTGACTGGCTCATCAAAAACATTGAATATAGAATACTGCCGGACACTTTTTGCTCATATTTTTCCAAATCGTTAACTGGCAAATTCACTCTTTTTGATACTTCTTCAACTATTTCTCTGGCGTAGAAATTGACACCACATTTCTCGGCGCAGAGCCTTGCAATTTCCGTACCAGCACTACCGTATTCACGCTCAATAGCAATATATTTAACCTTCATTTTTATTCCTCCAAGCTAGCTACATTACCATTTTCAAACTGACTATTATACAAATCACGATAAAAGCCACCCATAGCCATAAGTTCATCGTGAGTACCGCTTTCAATAACATCGCCGTCTTTCATAACGAGTATTAAGTCGGCATTTTTGATTGTTGAAAGTCTGTGAGCAATTACGAAACTTGTTCTACCTTGAGAAAGTTTATCCATTGCCCTTTGAATAATAAGCTCCGTTCTAGTATCAACTGACGAGGTTGCCTCATCGAGAATAATCATTGGGCTATTTTGGAGCATTGCACGAGCGATAGTTAACAACTGCTTTTGACCAGCAGAAATAGTGGTGCTATCGGTCAACTCGGTATCAAAACCGTTAGGCAACGAGTGAACGAAGTGGGAAAGTCCACAAGCCTTGCAAACTCGCTCCAAATCATCGTCGCTAATATTCTCCATATTATAAACAAGGTTTTCTCTAACTGTGCCGTCGAAAAGCCAAGTATCTTGCAATACCATACTGAATAAATTATGGATATTCTCTCTTTTTAGCTTCGATGTTGGCACGCCGTCGATTAGAATTTCGCCACTATTTATTTCAAAAAATCTCATCAAAAGGTTAACCATTGTTGTTTTACCAGCACCAGTAGGGCCAACTATTGCGACCTTTTGACCAGGTTTAATAACACTAGAAAAGTTATTGATAATAACCTTATTAGGATTATCCGGATACATAAAGTGAACATTTCTAAATTCAACTGAGCCTTTAGCATTTTCTAAGACATCAGTTTTTTCACTCTCGTCGCTCAATTCTTCAGTAGCTAAGAA
>RCNI01000973.1_pt1 | contig 16400 bp, 13 predicted proteins | sample 2041151 | NCBI WGS metagenome assembly RCNI01 (sample SAMN09708214, study PRJNA481090) | feces metagenome | isolation source: feces | place: Antarctica: Albino Rookery | reverse complement strand
AAGTAGTATACGAAGAAGTAAATAACAATCAAGGCAACAAGGTATGGCCAGCGAGTCTTCTCTGGGCCTTGCAATAGACCAAAGATTGTAAAGTCAATCAAACCATCGGAGAATGTCGTTCCAACAGCAATACCCAAGAGATGGCAAAGAGCAAATGCAATACCTGCACATACAACATGGATACCAAAGAGCATTGGAGCCAAGAACAAGAAGGTGAACTCAATAGGCTCAGTAATACCGGTTAGGAAAGAAGTAAATCCTGCACCGAAATAAAGGCCTTTGTAATCTTTCCTTCTGTCCTTAGGAACACAGTGATACATAGCTAATGCAGCTCCAGGAAGTCCACCCATCATGAATGGATACTTTCCTACCAAGAAACGTACTGCATCGATTGAATAGTGAGTGGTGTTAGGATCTGCAAGCTGAGCGAAATAGATGTTCTGAGCGCCATATACCATCTTGCCAGCAACTTCCATCTGTCCACCCAAACCGGTAGTCCAGATTGGAATATAGAAGACGTGGTGCAATCCGAATGGAATCAAGGCACGCTCAATAACTCCAAAGAGGAATGTTCCAAATACTCCAGAGCTTACGACCAAAGATCCAAGCTGACTAATACCCATCTGAATAACAGGCCAGGTATAGAAGAAGAATACGCCAAGTACTGTAGCTCCAACAATGGAAATGATAGGAACAAAACGAGTACCTCCAAAGAAGGAGATTACATCCGGAAGCTGGATCTTATAGAAGCGATTATGTAGCCATACAACTACAAGACCTAAGATGATGCCTCCGAATACTCCCATCTGCAAAGACTTAATGCCTAGGACAGAAGTAACCATTCCAGATGGAACATCAGGAGCAACCTCGCCGTCAGCCAATATCATGCCAGCGTTGACCATCAATACATTGATTACCTTGTTCATAGCCAAGAAGCCAACAACGCTTGCAAATGCTGCGGTTGCTTTTTCGGACTTAGCTAGTCCGATAGCAATAGCAATTGCAAATAGGAGTGGAAGGTTTGCGAAAACCACATCTCCCAAACCACTGAAGATCTTGAGAATCAAATTGAGTACAGTACCTTCACCCAAGGCTGATTCAAGACCTAAATTCTTGATGTTTGTTGGGTTGGTAAAAGAAGCACCAATACCCAAGAGAACACCAGTAAATGGGAGCAATGAAATTGGCAAGAAGAAGGATTTTCCAACTTTTTGCAAAATCTCAAATGCACTTGATTTCTGCTTTTGCATTTTCGACCTCCATTTCTAACATCTTGTTAGTTCAAATGACTAAGAACTCCTATTTAATAAATAATGAGTTATAAATTAAATAGATATTCTTAGTTTTATGGATTTTATGTTAACAAATAGTGAACGTTTTGCCAATGGAATTTAGTTACAAAAGTAGTAGCAATTTCAAATGAAATGAGAACTGGTAGAACTGGATATAATTCTAAATGATAGGAATTATGTTCTCGTTACTAATATTTTCTTATACCCTCTTATGCATGACGTGAATGAGGCCTGATCATACATTCGATTAATCAATTCATAGTACAAAGGACATTAATCCAATGGCTAAGAACAAATCAATCTATATCGACAGAGCTAAAATACCAGCAATTCTAAAGCAAATTGGGAAGTCCCATTGGAAGAGCTTTAAGGTTGGTCAACCCGTATCAAAGGGATCTCAGCGCCACTACGAAGTAGTTGCAAATAATAGAAAAGCCTCAATCTGCTTTAACTTCAATGACAAAGGGACGACTTCAATATTTAGTTCCGGTAAAAATACCGACATAACGGAAATATTAATTAGTGATATTAAAAAGAAATTTATCTCTTCCTCATCCATCAAGGGCAAGACAAAGGTAATAAGAAATGTATCTAATCAAGATGCTCAACGTTTAATTCAACATCTGAAAGATACTACCTCTAAAACATCTATTACTAGCTACAATAAATCAAATAATAGGAATATAAACTATACCTTTAAAGGTAAGTGCGGAGATAGACTGCATGTCTCCATCTTCAATAATGGAACAATTACAATCCAAGGAAAGCCTGCCTACCTCTATAACGACGCCTTATCATATATAGCAAAACGAAATATAGCACCTTCAAAAAAACCAAATAAGCCAGCATTTAAATTGCATAAATCGAGCGATACAAACCGCCATATTCATAAGGCATTAAAGGAATTGCTGCCAAATAGTTACGATTTGCTTGACGAAACCATACTTGAATTACTATCCCCTTCAGTCTATTTACAAGACATGAACTTACCCATGGAAGACTATTCCTGCTATGCATTTCCCGCCTTAAGAGCGCTGGAAGGATATATCAAACTAGCGTTTTTAAATAAGAATATCAAAGTCAAGGATTTGTTTACCGGTATGTTTGTAGACGGAACAATAAATGCAACACTGTCTAATAAAATCAATGATGATATGTTTGTAGTGGCTATCGAAAGGGCATATGACTACTACAGACATGTAAGGCATTCATTGTTTCACGCAAACCAGGAACTGGATAAGACTCCTATGGTAAAGACCAAGGATGAAGCCGACGATATCATAAGAAATGTAATCAATATCATTGACGGAACATCAGAAGTACTTTTAACGTGATCTATCTTAAGTGAACGCATGAAAATGATCGAAGATATAGATTCGCCATACATAAACAATTGAAACACGAATGAATATCCAGGAGGATTCTCATGAGAGGCAATGTAGCAAATTATAATCAAAGTAGTATTAGAGGGAATTTTATGCACCGCTCAAAAATAGATAAAACTGCTATCAGCCCATATGAGCATTATTGCGACGGCTATGGAATGCCAGGAGCATCTGGTAATGGTTATGTCTCGGTTTTAAAAGTATCAGTAGGTACTGTTAAAAAGACAGACGACACTCTTCTCGACAGCATTGTAGCCTATGATAGAGCCGAGATTAATGACGCCTATATAGGACAGATCAACATGCTAACCGCATCATCTTTTTGCGGTATTGCAGGTCAAGTTTGGGGTCATGACCTAGCAATGCATGACTCTATAAGAGATGAGGAAATAAAGCCTATTCTTGAAATTAATCAATACGAGGGGACGCCTCTTAAAGTATATGATGCAAAACCATTGCTCGAAGCAGGAAAAGAGCTATTTGGCACTGAGCCCCACAGGCGATTTACCCTGGCTCCAGGCGCACATGTTATATGTGCCAATAAGAGCGCTATGGGATATAGGCCTAAAGAAGATAGACCTCTTCAAGAAGGAGAGGCCTATGGCGTCTGGGCAATGATTGCTCTCTCCTTATCAAACGATAGAGATAACTGCGCTGATCTCTTCATCGAAGATGCCGGTCTTTGGACAAAGAATGACAATCCAAAGGAGCTAGAGGAATTCCTAGAAGAGCATAGGAAATCAGTAGCATGGTCCATCGCAGAATGCGGTAGAGATTCTCATGTTGTGTTTGAAAGAACCTATATAGGATTCGCATACACGATCATGAAACCAGGAGAGATAGGAAAGGGGCTGATATGCGCTCCTTACATTACTCTTGCTAAAGACGCAATCCCATCTGAGGGATTCTCCGCACTCAATAATATGTCGCTATCTCAATGGCTAGATGAAATGAACCTTGATTCAATAATCGAATCGTCTGAGAACTAATCGACTTTTAAATAAAAAATAACCTCGGCTTTTGAATCAAATTCATCAGACGAGGTTATTTCTATTTATAGCTTATTGCCATTAGCGATAAAGTCATTTAATCTTCTGCCACTATTAAAGTCAACATCGAGCGCTTGATCCCACTCTCCCACAGGAATAATCTTACGTGGTGCTGTGGTTGATATGACAAGATTATCGTGTAATTCATTTTGTCTATCAGCCAATGCCGTAAGAGCATTATTAAGGCAGAGTCTTCTAGAATTGGCTTGATCACTGATATGAGCCAAAAGAATATTTTTAGTCTTAGACCCGATAGCATCATATAAAAATTTAGCACATGCTTCATTGCTTAGATGACCATAATCTCCAAGAATACGCTGCTTGAGAGACATTGGTCTATTTGTTTTCATAAGCATGTCTACATCGTGATTGCTCTCTATTACGTAATAATCCGCATTGGATAAAAGTGGAATATATCGCTCAGGTACAAAACCAGTATCGGTAATATAGACAAGCTTCTCCTCTTCTGAGGAGATTACAAATCCAGTTGTCATTGGAGCATCATGACTTAAACTCAGTGGAATAACCGAGAGATGGCCAATATAAAACTCTTCTTCATGAATGATAAGTTCTGAATCAATGCCGTTAAGCTCAAAAGCTGAATATATAGGTATATCTTTTACAAGATTGATTGCCTGTATATGATCTGAATGTCCATGAGTAATCAACACAGAATCGAGGTCTTCAACCTCAATACCGAGTGTAGATAGCGAAGATTTTATATATCGTTGAGAGGTACCACAGTCGATGAGGATATTAACTCCTTTATCAGACAGTACAAAGGAATTACCTTTGGAACCACTCGCAATGATTGCGCATTTCATGACCACTCCGTAAAAATGCAAACATGATAATTGGTAATCTTAAAACAATTTATACCGTTAAATGAAGTTAAGAGGCCATAACGAGGAATTATACAAAGACTCTATAGGCTTCCAATAATCAAGAAATATCAATTATCTGAGAGTCATATAAAAGACCTCCAGATGTCTATGAAGAGTCTGGAGGTCAAGTTATATGCGTTAGTTATTGTTATTTGCTTTTAGAACTTCTTCTTCAACTTAGAAGAAATCAAAACTGCAGCACTACCAATCATACCAAGAATTCCACCGAATACAAATGAATTTGAATCAGCAGTCTTAGGAGTCATAGGCTTAGGCTCTACCGTTACCTCTGGAGTCTCAGGTACCTCAGGGGTCTCAGGAACCACAGGCTTCTCAGGGACCTCAGGTTTCTTTGGCTCCTCTGGCAATTCAGGGAGTTCTGGAAGCTCTGGAATCTCTGGTACTTCTGGTACTTCAGGCACATCTGGTACTTCAGGCACATCTGGTACTTCTGGTACTTCAGGCACATCTGGCACAGCAGGTGCTTCTGGAGCTTCAAGATCAAGTTGTTCAGGCTCAGGTAAATCAGCTGCCTTTACAATCTTAGCAAGATGCTTAGGTTCTTTAGGCTCAGTTGGAGCTGGGTCAATCTCAATGTCAGGTTCATCTACCTTGAGAATATTTGGCAATGGAGCATGAGGATCCAAATGCTTTGGAGTATAAGGATCTATTGTCTCTGCTGTAGGTTCTACAAGTGCAATCTCATTATATTGCTCTTCCTGGATATACTCAGGTTTTTCAGGTGGAACAGGAACGGGCGGAAGCGGAATTACCTTTGAACTATCAAAGAATGCTGTCCAAGGGTTTAGTCCTCCACGAGGGTTTCCGTATACACTAGCCGTGAAGGAAACCTTATCTCCACTTGTCTTCTGGCCACAGATAGCGCCAATGTAGAACTTCTCAAAGGCAATGTTATCCCATTCTTTAGGTGATGGGGTAGCCTTATATGTAGCGATTACTGGATCCTTATGTCCAGGAATTTTAACATCCGTACGAACCCAGGAGCCATTAATAGGAATCAACTTATCAAAGTTGTTATAGCTAATATTCTCTACGTGATTTGGCTTACCTTGTTTATCTTCTCCTCGATTCAATGAAGAGAGGAAGATGTTAACTGGCTTGTCCTCACTAAATTGAATAGGCTTTCCATCCTTACCGATGAACTGCATAGTTACATTAGTGCTCTGGAAGATCTTCTTATCAGGATCAGCTGTAGCAGGAGCTCCTAAAAGCTTCTTAGGATCCTTAGGATCTGGATAACGTACCCAGAAACCATACTGAGGATTTACACTAGCGAGAATATACTGGTCATGCTTACTCTCATTTTTATAGGTAACCTTAAGTTCCTTAACTTTTTCACCAGCTACTGTAAGACCATTTAATGCGTTTTGTTTATAGGTAACAGTAGCGGATTTGCCAGGCTTAATAAGATTACCAATCCAGCCATTATGCTTACCGGCAACAGGCTCCTTATTAAAGTTGAAGTAAGTACCTGGTTTTACCTTGTTTGGATTAGACCAGCTGATAGATCCATCCTTAATGTACTTATCAGCCTTAGTCTCAGTAGGCTTTCCCCAGTTAAGTGTCTGTATAACAACTTCGCTTAGATGGCCAATCTTATCTTTATTTTCTTCCATCTTAGCAATAGCGTCCTGATGAGCTTTTAGCGCCTCGTCATACTTCTTCTTTTTTGCATCGTAATCAGCTTTAAGATCGTCATTATAGGCTACTACATCTTGATTATATGATTTAATCGCAGCAGCAAGATCATCTTGTGCCTTCTTGGCAGCATCGAAAGAATCCTTGAGATTCTTATATGCCTCATCAACAGCATCCTTTATTGTCTGGATATCTGTACTAAGAGCATCACGCTCATTGTTGAACTCAGCTACCTTCTGATTGTAAGCGTTGAATTTAGCTTCTGTATCAGCATAAATCTGAGCATTTTTATTATTTTCTTCCTCAGCAAGCTTCTTTTGCTCAGCAACAGCCGCCTCGAAAGCATCTCTCTTCTCAACAGCGTTATCATAGGCAGCACGAGCTTCTTCGTATTTTTTATCGAGCGCGGCATTATCAGCCTCGATGAGCTTATTAAGCTCATCTACTTCTGCATTTGAGGCATCTACTTCAGCCTTTGCTTTCTTATAGGAATCTTCAAGAGCCTTGTGTTTATTTACAATCTCCTGATATGAAGCATCGGCAGTTTTAAACTGCTTCTCTAAAGCAGCATATTCATCTTGAAGGCCATCAATCTGTGCTTGAATAGCAGCTGCTTGATCTTTTGCCTCTTTATATCCAGCATCGCTGGTTTTTGGAAGTTTTGCAATCTGAGCCTCGAGATCTGCAATCTGGGTCTTGATGCCTGCAATCTTCTCGTCGTACTTTTTCTTATCTTCAAGATATTTCGGAGTCTCATTTTCATAAGCAGACTTAGCGGCATTGAATTCAGCTTCTTTTGCCTTCATGTCCTGAGTAGCTTTTTCAACTTTCTCAAGTGATGCTGCATGCTGCTCGGCATACTTATCCATCTTAAGCTGAGCTGACTCCTGAGCTTCAATCATGTTTTGATTTGCATCCTCAGCAGCTTGCTTTAGCCCATCAAACTCGCGGGTCATTTCGTTGAGCTTATCCTGGTTAGATGTATTGATCTTATTAATATTTTCATTAATGTTATTGATGTCGCTAATCATAGCTTCAAGTTCAGCATTAAGAGCATCGATCTCTGTCTGCTGAGCAGCTTCCATAGCATTGGAATCCTTGATAGGAAGATTGTCGGCAATAACCTTGTCATATGCTTTCTGCTTATCTTGGAAATCTGCATGAGCAGTGTCGAAAGCATTCTGAGCATTAGTAATTCCGGTTTTATCAGGTTTCTGAACAGCATTTTTGCGCTGTGCAGAAGCAGTATTATGAGCAGCATCTGCGCGTGCAATAGCTACCGATGGACTAGCGAATGCGAGAGGAAGGGCCAAAGCAGCAGCTGTAACTGAAGTTACAACAAGCTTCTTTCCCCCTTTGTTATTCATCGCAAAGCTCTTATTGGCCATGACAAATTCCTTCCCAACTGAAAACTTGTTTATAAAATACTAAAAATTTGTATATGTTATTAGTTTAGTAAACTTTGCATAAGTATAGCATACAAATAATGCTAGAAAAGCGGGTTTTATCAGGTCAGATTAATTTAAGAGAGTATATTTTATATATTAAATTCATTCATATCATATACATTTACAATGAAATCAAACCTATAATATGCAAATTGATTAAACTATTGATATAAAATATATTTTTGCCAGTATGAATATTTAATGATTTGTTATACATAAATGTTTAAATTTTAAAACGGGCTCAAAGCCACTTTGATGTTATAGATTCTATATTATCCAATCTCAGTTTTACGAAGATAGATTGATATAATTTTTCGAAATCTCATAGCCGAATTATATTTCAGAACTAACTATAAAATGATCAAATAAAGAGGATTCAGTTTGCACTGAATCCTCTTTCTAAAGTTTAAGTTGTTATACGTTTAGCTTATGCCTTGCGTACGTTGGAAGCCTGAAGCTTACCATTCTGACCAGTAGTAATGTCAAACTCTACTGCAGAACCCTCTTCGAGAGTCCTGAATCCATCCATCTGGATCTCTGAGAAGTGTACGAACAAATCGTCGCCGTCCTCGCGAGAGATGAAGCCATATCCCTTGTCAGGGTTGAACCACTTAACTGTACCTTTAGACATATCTTGCCTTTCTTTCTTTTGCTAAGAGCAAAAATCTAGCGCCTTATTTATTCAGCACTTAACAACTGTTGGCTCAAATGAGCCTGGGTACATCATACCCCTTTTATACAAGATATTTCCGGCAATCTGATAATTAGTTCAGAATTCTGCGAACGGTAGTTACCGCATTTACCTTTATATTTTTTTATTTGTTTATATAAAATATCAAAATATTAGAATAAACCTGATATAACTCCCTGGTCATTGATATCAATCAATTCAGCAGCGGGATGCTTAGGAAGTCCAGGCATTGTCATAATAGTTCCAGTAATTGCTATCACAAAACCTGCACCACTCGAAACTCTACACTCTCTCACCTCAATTGAGAAGTTGTCAGGAGCGCCAAGTTTCTTTTGATCATCAGTAAATGAGTACTGAGTCTTAGCAATACAAACTGGAAGGTTTCCAAAGCCATTCTCACGAAGTGCCTTAATCTGCTTTTGAGCTTGGGGTGTGAACGTTACGCCATTAGCGTGATATACCTTCTGAGCTACCTCTTCAATCGCTTCCGCAATATCAGTTCCTGTTTCATAAGCATACTTAAATGTATGAGGTTCATGCACAAGCTTTAAGACCTCTTCTGCAAGCTCAATTCCGCCTTCAGAGCCCTTTGCCCAAACATCACTCAAACAGACTTCTACACCTCTCTTAGCACATTCTGAACGAACGCATTCAACTTCAGCATCAGTATCTGAAGTGAATTTATTGAGAGCTACTACGACAGGCAATCCATAGACATTCTGAATGTTGTCAATGTGGCGCATAAGGTTTGGAAGTCCGGCCTTAAGTGCCTCAATGTTTTCTTCATTGAGTTCTTGCTTAGCAACTCCTCCGTTGTATTTAAGGCTACGGATAGTAGCTACTACTACAACAGCATCAGGATTAAGATCAGCAATACGACACTTGATGTCAAAGAACTTCTCAGCTCCCAGATCTGCTCCAAATCCTGCTTCAGTTACGGTAATATCTGCAAGTTTCATGGCAAGCTTGGTTGCCAGTACTGAGTTGCAGCCATGAGCAATGTTTGCAAAAGGACCACCGTGTACAAGTACTGGGGTATGCTCAAGCGTTTGTACCAAGTTAGGCTTAATAGCGTCTTTCAAAAGTGCAGCCATAGCACCTTCCGCCTTAAGCTCACGAGCAAATACTGGCTTTTGGTCATAGGTGTAACCTACAACAATATTGCCAAGGCGCTCCTTGAGGTCTGTTACGGAAGTTGCAAGGCATAAGATAGCCATGACTTCACTAGCTACCGTGATGTCAAAGGAATCCTCACGAGGCATACCGTCAGCAACAGTTCCAAGTCCGTCTACAATGTGGCGAAGTTGTCTGTCGTTCATGTCGACACAACGATGCCAAGTAATGCGACGAGGGTCAATGCCAAGTTCATTTCCTTGCTTGATGTGATTGTCTACCATTGCAGCAAGCAAATTGTTAGCGGCTCCGATAGCATGAATGTCACCTGTGAAGTGAAGGTTAATATCCTCCATAGGAATTACCTGAGCATATCCGCCTCCAGCAGCTCCGCCCTTTACACCAAACACAGGCCCCAAAGAAGGCTCGCGCATAGCAACAGCTACATTCTTGCCAAGCTTCTGCAAAGCATCAGCAAGTCCAATGGTAGTTGTAGTCTTACCCTCTCCTGCTGGAGTTGGGCTCATAGCGGTAACCAAAACAAGTTTGCCTTCGGTTGCAGGACGCTCATCGGTAAGGAGCGAGAGATCAAGCTTTGCCTTATCGCGACCATAAGCTATAACCTTATCATCAGATACACCGAGCTTCTCGGCAATCTTATATATGTCTTCGGCATGTGCCGCCTGTGCAATTTCAATATCTGTCTTCATGGGTTCACCTTTCTGTGTAACTCATACAGAGGCGGAATATACAATCCGCTCCTTCTAACTTTAACAGACAGAAGGAGCGGATAAGATATCGCAATAAATATTTATATATGTTTAAGCATTTTTAAGAGCTTCGAGACCTTCAGGAACCTCATTGAGGTCATAGTTGAAAGCAGCTGCAATAGCTTGCGCTTGCTGTTCACGAAGATCGGCTGTAGCCATATCGCCCTTAGATGCATAAGCTTCGCTTACTCGATGAAGTACATATGCTGCATAAGATGCAAGAGCGTAGCCTACACCGTTGAGCTGGAGCATCATAACAAGTGACTGAGGAGCTAAACCAAGAGCATAGCTAGGATCGAGCTCAAGCAAACGAGCTACACTTGCCTCAGTAGAATCAATAGCGTCTTGATTGCCTTCCTGTAATGCAAGTGGAAGATGCTGGGTTACCTCTAAGGTAAAGGTATCAATCATCTCTTCCAAAAAGTCACGGTGTAGCATGGCATCTCCTTATCTCAAATCACTCGGAGGTATATATCCGAGATGTTCATATCCAGCTAATGTAGCTTGCCTGCCTTGAGGAGTTCGGACTATAAGTCCTCTCTGCATCAAGTATGGTTCGTACACATCTTCAATAGTAGCAGGATCTTCTCCTACTGCACTTGCAAGCGTAGCAATTCCTACTGCTCGTCCCCTGAATGTATCTGTAAGTGCTTCAAGTATCTTAATATCCATCCAGTCCAGACCGAGCTCATCAATCCGAAAGAATTCAAGAGCCTCGCGAGCAATATTACTCGATATCATACCTGATGATCTCACCTGAGCATAATCGCGAACACGCCTTAGCAATCTATTAGCAAGACGCGGCGTGCCACGACTTCTGGAAGCAATCTCTTCTGCAGCTGAATTATCGATATCTACCCCTAAGATTGTAGCTGATCTTCGGGTGATTTGAGCTAGTTCTTCAACAGAATAATAATCGAGTCTAAAGGCTATGCCGAATCTATCACGCAGAGGACTTGTCATAAGACCAGTTTTTGTAGTGGCACCGACGAGTGTAAAGCGAGGAATATCCAAGCGGATTGAACGAGCTCCAGGACCCTTACCAATCACAATATCGATGAAGTAATCCTCCATAGCCGGATAGAGCATCTCTTCAACCGAATGATTGAGGCGATGTATTTCATCGATGAAGAGCACATCCCCATCTTCGAGGTTTGAAAGGATAGCGGCAATATCTCCTGTACGCTCAATGGCTGGTCCTGATGTTGTATGAACGCTAGTTCCCATCTCTCTTGCTACAACTCCAGCAAGAGTAGTCTTGCCAAGTCCTGGAGGGCCAGAGAACATGATGTGGTCCAGTGCTTCGCCTCGATTTCTAGCCGCATCAATGAGCACAGAAAGATTCTCCTTAATGCGACCTTGACCAATATACTGCCCGAGTGTCTGAGGTCTCAGCGAGGTATCAGTTGTCATATCTTCAGACAAAGCACCGGGTGATACAGAACGTTTAGCTACATCTTCAAAGAGGTCTTGACTAGGATCTGCTTCCCACATGGTATCCACCTCCTAGTTGCTTAAGCGCAAAGGTCAATGCACGTTTGGAGTCAGAGAGTGTCTCATCATCTGCCTCATTGAGTGATTTTAAAACCTCATCGCACGCAAATCCCATACCAACAAGGGCATCTACCACATCATCGACAAGCTTACTTCTGTCCAATGCACAAGCATCGACAATGTTAGACGTAAGGGATGGAGTAGCTTCAAATATAGCTTTGAGCTCAATCATCAATCTTGATGCCATCTTCTTTCCCACTCCACTAATTGAGGTGAGACAAGCCACATCATCAAGGTGCACAATCTGATAGAGCTCCTGAGGTGTATAAGAAGAGAGGATTGTCAGTGCTAGCTTTGGACCGACACCCGATATTGAGCAAAGTTCATCGAAGAGTAGACGTTCCTCAGGACAAAAGAATCCATAGAGAGTTTGACTATCTTCTCTAACGATAAAGCGCGTGAGGATACTGACCTCATCCTCTTCGAGTCCTTTAAGATAGTCATAGCAATAGGAAGTTATGCCAAGTTCGTATCCTACTCCCCTGACATTTAAAATAAGTAATTTGGAATCGAGATACTCAATGTATCCTGTAAGTGAAACTATCATTGCCCTATCTCCTAGATCTCAGCATGTGTGCATGACAAACAGCAGCTGCAAGAGCATCTGCACTGTGATCAGGAGTAGGGTCATGATTGAGATTTAAGATACGCCTCACCATAAAGGTGACTTGTCCCTTATCCGCTCGACCAGACCCTACGAGAGCTTGTTTTATTTGATTTGGAGTATATTCGCCAAGGCTCATATCACTTGCGGCTCCAGCTGCAAGCACAACACCACGAGCATGAGATACGGCAATAGCAGAGGTTACATTCTGTCCAAAGAACAGCTCCTCTACTGCCATCTCTTCAGGCTTATAGCGCTCAATGACGTCAGAGAGCTCTGAGTAAATGGAATGAAGGCGAACATGTAGTTCATCATCTTTTGAAGTGTCAATACATCCATAAGCACGACAGCGACATACTTGACCTCGCACCTCAACGATGCCCCAGCCTGTATGAGCTAGCCCAGGATCTACTCCCAAGATAACCATGGTACTCCTTTAGTCGAACATATGTTCACTATACCATAGTTAATTTTGAGAGAAGAGGTTATTTCCACTTTCAGAGTCTTCTGTTAGAGATGCAAGTTTGTACATATCTAACATGTATTTTGCAGGATTATCTTCATCGTCTTGACCGAGTGCATCGGCGATAGCTTTGAAGAGTTGTTCTTTGATTGAGGCATCAATCATATCAAGAGGATCTTTTGACGCCGAAGGATTCTTCCTGAGATTCACCATCTTATTAAGAGGTAATTGTCCGATATTAATATCCTCATGAGAAGACTTATCGAGGTTGAAGCGAATACCGTCAACCACATCAACCTTCTTAGGTACTATCACATCAGAAATTGGTGGTAGATCGGAAGGTGGAAGTGGCGGAATTGCCCTTGAATCCCTCAGTGGATATCTGAAGATGATGCCCTGACCAACATTATCCTTCGCACTCAATCCGCGAATGCGATAAGATCTGAGTTGACCCTGAGCTTCAGAACTAAGCTGGTCGTAGTACTGAGACTCAAAATCTTCTTCGTAGTCTTCTTCCATGAAGCGTGCATACAACAATTCATCCATAATGCGGTAGAACGAGCGAATGAAATAGCGCATACGTGGAACATCGGAATCGAGTTCACGAAGAACATCTTGAGCATCAAAAGCTGATCTATCCCAAATGCGTCCCAATGCAGATGGAATATCAATTGCATCGGAGTATTCATAGCTCATATAAGCATTGACGCATTCAAGTGCCATCTGTTCTAACTGTATCTTACTGTCAGAATCGAGCCCAGGATTGTCATATATGAGCGATGGCCCTGAGCCCTTTTCTTTCTCATAAGCATCCTTAACACGGAAGATATCGGTATAGAGCAAATGAGTAAATGGAGCAAAAACATAACGACTTGAAAAAGGTGCCATATGATTTTGAATGTAATCAGTCATACATTCTGGAATTAGTGCTAGTCCATCTGAATAGCGAGCAATACGCTGACATGCCTGGTACAATCCTTCAATTTTCTCATGTCCGCCACCCTCTACCACAGGAACGTAAACAAGATCTTCAATCTTATCCGTATCATACTGAAGCAGTACCGCAGGATACTCCTCGTATGCCACGGCAACTAGTTTTCTATCATCAAATACATCACATGCGAGATCAAAAAGAAAATATGAGGTAAACGTATCAATAATAGGTAGCACTATAGTATCTGCTCCCATGCGATTGGCATAGTTGCGAAGTGCAAGCTTAATTCCATTCAAGGTATCTTTTGTAAGAGCACTACCCTTCTTAGATGAGAGGTCCAAACGCTCATACATGATCGGATCCATGACGATTCCTTCTGGATCCGTATCCCTCTCGTCAATATTCAAATCGGCAGAAATTACTCCTGCATCAAAGGATGGATTTTGAACAAGCAGACGACCCTTTGTAGTTACAATACTGCTTCCGCCTTTAAGAACATACTCGTTGTATAGTCCGCAACTCTCAACAACAGCAATGTAATCTTTGGCATAACCGCGACTTGCTAATTCATTAAGATCTAGCGGAGTTCCCTCCTTGAATGCTTCCCCATCCTCTCGATAGGTCAGAGGAGTTGTACTAAAGTAGAGCATTGTGTCATAGACATAATCTCCTTCGGCTCTTTGCCCGAGCATGTAGGAATTAAAGTCAAAGACACATCCGATTCTATTTCCATCGATAGTGAGAATCTCCTCACAAGGAGATATCTTATGAGCAATAGGATCTACATTAATATCCTGCTCTTCCTTAATACGAACAATCTCATCAAAGACGCAAAGGTCTGAAATGTCATCGTAGGAGTAGATTGTAAGATCATCTTGATAACCATGGATGAAAAGCGTATTGCCTTTATGACTCATGTAAGGAAAAAGCAAGTGAATTGGATTCTCGCGAGTGTCATGCAAAATCATAGCTGCAACATAGAGCGCAACACCAAAATTGTTGTACTCAAGTACAGAATCTGCTGGAGTTTCAAACGTGAATGCTGGATACACAACGAGATCAGATCCATCCCTATGTGCTATAGGAACGGATTGATTAAGCTGAGATAAAAGCTCACCTGAAACAAGTTGCGCAATAGATATTTTCATAGCGAATCCTTAGATACCTTATAAAATAATGCTATCGTTTCTAATCTATGCAACATGTTGCTAGATTATAAGAATGTATGTAAGTGCCTTTATTATACAACGAAATAAAAGAGCCGGCGCACAAGCACCGGCTCTTCAAGGTATCTAAATTTTTAAGTTGTGGGCAAAACAATCTTAGAACTTTGTAACATAAAGTCCGTGAATGTTGCAGTACTCATATACGTAGCGATCTCCGTGCTCTGCGTGTGGGCACTGACCAAATACTACGTGAGGCTTATCGCCAGGCTGAAGGCGCTTGATGCAAATGTTGCCACCGTCAACGAGTGCAACCCACTCAATGTGGTGCTCAGGAAGCATTGGGTGATCTACTTCACCAATGTTTACGTTAATGTGGTTATCATCAAGAGTTACAGCTGGAACGTGCTTCTCAAGAGCTCCATCAGAAGTTCCTGGCTTAAGAAGCTCCATTGGCTCTCCGCAGCATACAGGATTTACGTGGCCATCATCGATTACATATACGAGGTTGCCACAGTGGTTACAACGATAAAACTTTACAGTAGTCTCCATGAGAGTCTCCTTCCATTGATGAACATCCCTCTCCATTTGGATGTAACATCCTTATACCCAATGAGTATGTAGTCATATTAAACTCATAAACATATGATAGCACTCATGTAACAATTTATGACAATCATTCGTGTGAGTGAATCACAAAGAGACGTATTCTGCATAAGCAAAATACGTCTCTTCTACAAATTAATCTTTTGCGTTAGGCAATTGAGTATAAACTACTCAGCATCCTTGTCGTCATCAGCTACTTCAACAAGCTCGATGTCGAAGTTCAAAGCCTTACCAGCAAGCTCGTGGTTGAGGTCAACTACTACCTTCTCATCGGTAATCTCTGTAATCACAGCTGGCATAGGGCCCATTGGGCTCTGGAGGAATACCTTGTCGCCAACATGAAGCTGGTCGAGGTCTGGAACCTCGTTAGCTGGGAAGTCCATGAGGAGATCCTCACGATACTCACCATATGCATCCTCAGGAGCGATGTGTACGGTGCGCTTCTCGCCAACCTTCATGTCCTCAACAGCAGCATCGAAACCAGGAATCATCATGCCTGCAGCACAAACGAACTCCAATGGCTCACCGCGATCATATGAGCTATCAAACTGTGTTCCGTCATCCAAGGTGCCCTTGTAGTGGCACTTAACGGTCTTTCCCTTATTAGACATTAGTACTTCCTTTCTGAAAAAGATTTACTCTAGCCTACCACGATTTCACCGCTTCCGCGTACGAGTTCTCTTAATTCTGCTCGTAATACCATATTTGATGCATCAACATTTATAGGAAGTTGGATTCCAAATGTATCAAGATTATCCATCTCTACCAGGATAGATACACGGTCA
>RCNI01000972.1_pt1 | contig 16400 bp, 17 predicted proteins | sample 2041151 | NCBI WGS metagenome assembly RCNI01 (sample SAMN09708214, study PRJNA481090) | feces metagenome | isolation source: feces | place: Antarctica: Albino Rookery | reverse complement strand
CCTCGGTGAGGAAGGCCACAAGGAACATCTGGACTGGACCCGTCCGGTTTGGATTCTTGACCCTGTGGACGGCACCACCAACCTGATTCACGATTACCAGAACAGCTGCGTCGCTCTGGGCCTTTGGGACGGCACTCAGCTGGTTTTCGGCTGCGTATATAACCCCTTCCACAACGAGCTGTACCGTGCCGTGCGCGGCGAAGGCGCCTATCTGAACGATCGTAAAATCTCGGTCAGCGACCGCCCCGCCCTGTCCCGGAGCCTTATTCTGGTTGGCACTTCCCCCTACGAAAAGGATCGAGCCGACGAAGTGTTCGACAAAATCAAGCGGGTCTATGTTGCCAGCGAAGATGTGCGCCGCAGCGGTTCTGCCGCTTTGGACTTCTGCACCGTGGCCTGCGGACGCGTAGACGGCTTCTTTGAGTACAACCTGAAGCCTTGGGACTACGCTGCCGGCTCCGTGATTTTGGAAGAGGCCGGCGGACGCTTTACCACCCCCACGGGCAAGACTGTGTTCCCCGGTGAGAACTCCGATGTGGTCGGCACCAACGGCCTGATTCAGCAGGAACTGATGGACAAGCTGAACGAAACCAAATAATCTGTTTAGACGGCTGCAAGAAGAATTGCTTGCAGCCGTTTTTACCTCAAAATCGCATTTTTTCTAAATTTACCATTGACATAGCAATAAAATCGTGGTACTACTAATGCAACAACTTCATTCCAAAGAAGTCTTTAGGATCGCAAGAAACTGAAGACAGAGGAAACTCTGGAGAATCTCGTAAGAGTGCCGAAGGTGCAAGGATTGCTGAAATTTGCAGCAATTCGAATCTCTCAGGCAAAAGGACAGAGGCATTGGTCATCCCTCCATAAGGGATGTGTCTTTGCGCAAATCTCCAGAGCTGTCTATTCGACAGCTCTTCTTTTTTTGGAAAATTCACTAAGGAGTGTGTTTACCATGGAACAACTTTTGAAAATCGTACAAACCATCAACGGCTATCTCTCTGACTACATTCTGGTCATTCTTCTGCTGGCCTGTGGTCTGTACTTCACCTTCCGGACCCACTTTGTTCAGGTCCGCTGCTTCAAAGAAGGCGCCAAGCGAGTGTTTGGCTCCTTCTCTATGAACGGAGGCAAGCACAAAAGCGGCATGAGCTCCTTTCAGGCGCTGACGACTGCCATCGCCGCTCAGGTGGGTACCGGCAACATCGTGGGCGCCTGCGGCGCCATCCTGATCGGCGGCCCCGGCGCTATCTTCTGGATGTGGATCATCGCCTTCTTCGGCATGGCCACCATCTACGCCGAGGCAGTGCTGGCTCAGAAGACCCGCGTGGTCAACCCCGACGGCAGCATTTCCGGCGGTCCGGTCTACTACATCAAGCACGCCTTTAACAACGGCTTCGGCAAGTTTATGGCCGCCTTCTTTGCCATTGCAATCATCCTTGCCCTCGGCTTCATGGGTACCATGGTGCAGTCTAACTCGATTGCTGAGGCTTGCCACAACGCCTTCGGCATTCCCGGCTGGGTCTGCGGTGTAGTCATTTCCATTCTGGCTGCCTTCATTTTCCTTGGCGGCATCAACCGCATTGCCTCTGTCACAGAAAAGCTGGTCCCCATTATGGCAGCCATCTATCTGGCTCTGGGCCTGATCATTTTGATTCTCCGCGTCAAGTACATTCCTCAAACCTTCGGCATGATCTTCCACTACGCCTTTGCTCCCAATGCTCTGTTGGGCGGCAGCATCGGCATGGCACTGAAAACCGCCATCAGCCAAGGTGCAAAGCGCGGCCTGTTCTCCAATGAAGCCGGTATGGGCTCCACGCCCCATGCCCACGCAATCGCCAATGTCAACAACCCTCATGAGCAGGGTGTCGTGGCCATGATTGGCGTGTTCGTGGACACTTTCGTGGTGCTCACCATGACCGCACTCATCGTTATTTCCACCCTGTATACCGGCGACGGTATTCTGGCTTCCGGCTTTGCCGAAGGCGTGTCTAAGACCAACATGGCTCAGCTGGCCTTCTCCAGCGTGTTTGGCAGCTCTGTGGGCAATGCCATCGTCGCCATCTGCCTGCTCTTCTTCGCCTTCTCCACCATCATCAGCTGGAACCTCTTTGGCCGCATCAATGTGCATAGTCTCTTTAAGAGCAAGCACGCCAACTGGATTTACTCTCTGATTGCAATCATCTTCATTTTCCTCGGCTCCGTTCTCTCCAACGAGCTGGTTTGGGAGATGACGGATATGTTCAATCAGCTGATGGTCATTCCCAACGTGATCGCCCTCTTTGCCCTGAGCAAGCTGGTGGTCAGCATCACCAAGCAGTACTCCTATTCTAATTCTAAGAAAAAGACCAAGGTCTAACTCAATCGCAAAACCGCCAGAGCCGAACACTTGTTGTTCTGCTCTGGCGGTTTTCTTGTATAATGCAAAAAAACGAAGTCCCATATGGGTACGCCCCATAAGGAAGTTTTTTGAGAGCTACGGTACAGTTCCGTTTTGAGGCTGTACCGTAGCTTCCTTTTTATGCAATGAAACAGAAACTCTGCGGATTTTCCCGAATTTCCTTCATCATGTGGCTTGAATTTTTCTGGCATAATCGCATTGGCATGAGCCAGCGAATATACTAGTCCTTGATGATTGGAATAACCCACAATTACGGTCTTGTGACTCAGGTTTAAGCATGTGATTGTTTTAACATCCCAATCCTCCAATTCAAATCAGAAACTATATATTCCCCACCGGTTTTTCCTCAAATCCCTTGTTTTTGCGAAGCAAGGACAGGACAAACACTGCTGCTAAAACGCTCCCAGACAGGGCGATCGTCATATAACTGCCAATTCCCCGGCTCAGGATCATGGAGCTTTGCAGAAGGCCACTGGGAAAGACTGTCTTAAAATAATAGAGGAAGCTGCGCTCGGCAATCCCCATCCCGCCGGGAAACGGAAGGGCGGCGCAGCTAATGTACAGTGCTGATTGCAAGGCAATAATCTGAAGTGCCGAAGCACCGGTGAGCCCCAGCGCATTATAAACCCAGAAAGGTGCCGAATGCATGGCCAAGATGCGGACAACCGTAATGAGACAGTTCACAAGGCAGTGAGCCTTGTTTTGGCGAAACAGCTCTGCGCTGGTTCTGTATTGGGCAATGGCCGTTTCTGTCTTTTTTCGAAACCCATTTGCCCAGTCGCCGGAAAAAAGGGCAATCAACCGTACCGCCAGTTCAGCCAGACGGAAGATGAACCGCTCTGAAAACATGGCACACAGCAGCAAAAGCAGAAGCCCCGTATTCAGTCCAAGGCCTATCCATAACAGCCAGATATAATTGTCCAACAGTTGGTGGATCACAGGGCCAAAAGACAGATAGCCTATGATTCCCAGCACCGTAACAGCCAGCTGATAGCACGCCAGATCCATCACCAGAGCCAGCGTCCCGTGGATGACAGATACGCCTTTTTTGTGCATCAGATACACTTCCATGGGCTGACCGCCGGTGGCGGCAGGAGTGATGGCACTAAAAAAATTACCTGCGAAGGTATAGACCAGACACTGGAGAAAGCTCTGGTTTTCGCCCAGCAGACGGAGGTTTCGGCGCACTGTCATCGTCTCAGCCCAGAGCATCAGAGCAACCATGCCAGCGCCGCACAGCAAAAAGGCGAAATGGCTTTGGGCAGCATGATGGATCACCAAACGAAAATCAGACGATGCAAAAATGGTACGATAGGTAAGAATACCGATCAGGACAAACAGCCCACCGTTAGTGAGTACCTTTTTCAAAAAAATCAGAAATCGTTTCAAAGGTATACCCCTCCTTTTTCCATTGGGGGATCATAGTTTCCAGCGCAGCGATGGTCCTCAAAGGCGCATCGTTTGTTCCACGCCCGTCATGAAGGCAGATCACGGCGCTGCCGTGGATTTGAGTCCGGAGCTTTTGGCACAAGTGCTCTGTGGTGGCCTTCTTCGACCAGTCACCGATGATGACAGTCCACAAAACCATGTTCAGATGATAGTGTCTGCAAAGCCACAGTCCCAGTGGGGTCACATGGCCCCAAGGCGGGCGGTAAAAGGTCAGTCTGGTATTCTGGGTGGCAAAGATTTCCGTACTCTTGCGGAAATCCATCCACAGTTGATGCGGGAGCTGGATGATCTGATTTTGATGGTCAAGAGAGTGGAGCCCGACCACATGACCCTCCTGTTTCATACGCTGCAAAATGTCAGGATACAGTTCAGCGGATCTGGCGAGGATAAAAAAAGTCGCGTGAATATGATACTCTGCCAATAGATCCAGCAGCTTTGGGGTGTATCTAGAGTCCATGCCGTCATCAAAGGTCAGACATAGTCTTTTTCCGGTTTGGCAGGCCTTGTGAAGGGGATTTTTCAGACGCAAGATCACGGTGGTAACAGCGCCCAGAAGAAGATACCCAGCATATAATGCAAGACCTGCAAGAAAAATTTTAATGACCATACACTGCAAACTCCTCTTCAAATCGCATTCGGCTCTGTTCAATCTCCCGCTTTAGCTGAACCATGTTGGCCCGATAGGTACGGCACCGCTGTTCATCTGCCAGCAGTTCTTTTATTGACCGGCAGGCACTTTCTCCGGCATGGATGACCAGCCCGATTTGCTTTTTCTCAATAAAATCGGCGTTTTCCAGTTCGTGCTCATAGGCGGGATACATGGCGATATACGGCGTGGCGGCATAGATGCTCTCAAAGAGAGAAATCCCGCCGGGCTTGGAAATCAGAAAGTCAGCCTGCGCCAGATAATGGTCAATATTATGGACAAATCCCACGGTATGCACCCTAGGGTACTCCCGGATTAGCTTTTCATAAAGCTTCTGATTTTTCCCGGTCACTACTGTGATACTTACATTCGGCAATCCATCTATGTCCCGCAAAAGCCCGTCCAGCCATGGGATGATACCCAGACCGCCGCCCATGATAAGTAGCTGTTTCGTTGTATGCAGGGTACTTTTCTCTGTTAGGCATTGGATTTTTTCCTTTACAGGGATCCCTCGGATTTGAATTTTTTCAGGGGCAACACCCAACATCTCCAGTTTCTCAGCCACCTCTTGCGTGGCGACCCAGTAGCTTTGGACATAGGGATAAAGCCAGCCAGTGTGAACACCTAGATCCGTAATGCATACATGAACCGGAACGGAGAGCTTTCCCAGCTTTCTGCCGCAGCCGGACCATGTGGTGATGATGGCATCAGGGCGAATGTTATCCAGTGCCGTTTGCAGCGCATCGGGAGTTTCTGGCGACTCATAAGCGCTCCGGCCAAATTGATTGAGCGTGTTGTAAAGCCAGCTATGACGGCAGATTACCCGGCTGAATAGACCGTAAATCAGCTTTGCCTGCTTCGGATACAGTAATTCAACAATGTCACTGACCACAACCGTATGTCCCTTGCGGCGATATTCTTCAGCCAGCGCCTCAGCGGCAGAACGGTGTCCGTTCCCGAAGCCGGATGTTAAAATCCATAGTTTCATTGTTTGTTCCTCAAGCGGCTTGATACTGGCCTATCTTTCCGATGTAAATCGATTCTGCGGAAGGAACACTCAGAAAATCATGCGGGCGCACCAAAGAGGAGGGCTTACCCAGCACATCAATTTCTGCCCGTTTCAGTACCTCGGCCACAAATTGGGAGCAGAACATCCGATTTTTTCGCTCTTTGGGGATGCCTCGGTAGCAGTACACAAGACCCAGCAGGTTATACTTGCAGGCAGTCCGCTGATAGTCTGCAATTGTCTGGCGGAGCTGCTGCTTCTCCGAGGGTGTAACAGGAATCCGCATCAGCACAATATCTGAGTTGTGATGCGCAGCAAAGAAACCGCTGCTTTTACTTTCGACTACAAATCCTGCAGCGAACATATTCCAAATCTCTTTCCGACCCACAGAATAGATCGTTTCCAGGCTGTCATCTAAAGCAATGGAGCAATGGTTATAAGAAACACCCAAAAGCCGCTGAATCATCAGGCCCAAAAGCGTATTGGTTTTGGAAACCATGATATAGACAAATTCCTGATTTCTCGTTTTCATCGACTGTCCTCCCTATAAAATAAAGGCGTGCATTTTACGCAAAAATGCACGCCTTTTTCCTATATTGGAAAGAATTGTTTCTCTGAGAGAACATCTTTCTAATCCTTGATTCCTAGCAGAATCATTGCCGTGCATCATCGCTGCGTGGGTAATTCTGCTGATCTGCAAGTTTTTGCTGTCACCTCATAAAAAGAAATACGCCCAATGCACTGGATACGATAGATACGGTCACCAGAATGTTGGTCACCGTGTATCTCGTTTTCGCCTTTCCAGCATATCGAATCAGCAAAGCAACCGCTGACAAGAATCCGAAGATCCAGGCAAGCATCTGCTGACCCATATAGACCATTGGAATACTGATGGCATTTACATAGGAGATAAAGAATGCCCAGCAGGACAAAGCAAAGAAGATGACATTTTGGATTTTTCTATTCTGGATAAAAAACAACAGAATCGTGCCAAGAATAGAAACAACAATGCAAACAACAAATAATAGGACTAAAATCAACAGTGAATCCATATGATTTCTCCACGCTCTTGAATTGGTTTTAGGATAGCAGTCATCTCTAAAGAAATCAGGAAGAATATTCTAAAGAAATCTAAATATTGACAGGAATTTGGATCGTTATTTTGAATTGTTCCTCTCCACACTGCCATTGGACAGCTCCACCGTACTGTGAAACGATATGACGAATCGTTTCAAGCCCCAGCTGATGACTTTCTACCTCCCGGCAGTCATGACCTATGGTGTTGGACTGCTCCATAGTCAGATAGCCGTCTTTTACAGAGAGCCGAAGGAGTACCTGGCTTTGGGGTGCGGCGTATTTTTTGATATTGGACAAAAGATTGTCAAAAACCCGGAAAACCTCCTGAATATCGAAGTATCCGGAAAAACCAGAACAGTCCGACCAGTCGATTTCAACGGTAAAATTCTCGGAAAGAACACTTTCCCAGTCATCTACCACCTGTTGGAGCAGCAGCTGCCCGTCCTCAAAGTATTCTGCATGCCGGACATTGTTCTGAAGAAGCTGTTCCATCAGTTCCTTCATTTGCTCCCCCTTGCGGATAGTCAGGCCAAGAAAAGCGTTTACTTCCTCCTCAGTCCTGCTTTCCCGGGAAGACAGTAGTTCGGCATAGGAAAGCACGGAGGTAAGAGGTGTTCGGATATCATGGGCAATGGAACGGATAAACTGCTCCCGCTCCGCTGTCAGCGCTGCTTCCTTGCGAATCAGTTCCTGTTCTGTCTGAGAGAGAAAGTTGATGCTCCGAGCCAGCTCTGTAAATTCATTATCTCCCTCCACAGGGATTCTGTGATCCATGCGGTGGGTCTGCAAGGCTTCGATTCCACTGATGATTTCCTGCAAATAGACAAGCTTCTGACCCATTAAGAAAAGAAAAACGGTCACGAAGAAAACAGCGGAGGCAAGCAGGCATATTCCCTGCACCCAGATACCAAGCACATGCACCATATATTCATTTCCCAATTTTCCGATATGTTCCAGATAGCGGTAAGCGACGGAATAGGCTGTATTATTCAGAAAAGCAAACAGAAAAACAGAGATCACGACAGATACAGCAAGGAGTACCAATATCTCCTTGGATAACTTCTTTTTAGTCAACATAGTAACCTCTGCCCCAAGCGGTTTTAATATATTTAGGCTGTCTGGAATTGTCTCCCAGCTTTTTTCTCAGGTTTTTAATGTGCATCATCACAGCGCTGTCACTGACCGCATTTTCCTCCCACACGGACTGGTAGATGTGTTCCAGTGAGAAGATTTTTTTCCTATTTCTAATCAGCAGATCCAGAATTTTATATTCCGTGTAGGTCAGGCTGATCGGCTCTCCGTTCCGGGACACAGTTTGACGGTTCTGATCGATGGTCAAGTCTTCCAACTGACAAGTGTCAGCTGTTTTCGGCTGCGTTTCTGTTTTGATCTGCCCTCTGCGGAGGATGGCTTTCACCCGCATCAGCAGTTCCATGTTGGAAAAGGGCTTTACCAAGTAGTCGTCCGCTCCCACTGAAAACCCCATCACCTTATCCGATTCTCCAGAATAGGCAGTCAGGAACATGATAGGAGCATCGAACTGCTTTCGGATCTCCGCTCCGGCCATAAAGCCGTTCAGTTCAGGCATATTGACATCTAGAATATACAGATCGATGTCCTCGCAGGCCAAAGCCAGTGCCTCTCTGCCATTGTAGGCCGTCACCACCTCATAGCCTTCACTTCTCAAAAGCAGGCAAAGAACCTCACGAATTTCTTTTTCGTCATCTGCTACCAAAATGCAGGTTTTGTTATTTTGCATTTTACACACTCCCTCATAGGCCGCCGTTCTATGTGTGTGAACGAATGGAAATCTTTGTCAATCTGATCCTTACGGACTTGTCCCTGAAAGGATGATTCCGCTGATCTTATCACGCTGCCTTCTTGTGATTATACCATAATATGCTCAGTTTACGCACTATTTTTTGGAGTCATGTGTTTTTGCCGTGAAACGGAGGTGGTAGGACAAACAAAAAATCAGAGGCGATCCCCGAGGATCGCCTCTGGTAGATGGTTATGCATACTCATGCTCTGGCTCATCGGGTAGCTTGATGTCGGGAAGCAAAGAATTGCCCTGTTGGGTGTACATGCCGCCATCCTATTCGAATAAAGTCTATGTCATAGTCTTAACCTTCTGTAATTTGATTGTGTTTTAATTCTACAGGAGACTTTTCAGAAATACGAATGTACGATTATGAATATAAAAATACCGAGGAAAGTTTGATTTGAACCTTCCTCGGTATTCTTTCATTTGCATTGCAAGGTTAAAAGTTTTTAGCGTTTTCTAAAATACTTCCTTATCCGGCGTATACATATGTAGGCTTCGTATCGGGCAAACTTGGTGTTTCCTTATTTCCAAGAGGTCTGTTCCGCCTGGAAATGGGCATTGATGTGCTGGGTAAAGGCTTCTGCCGCATTGAAGCCCATGCGCTTCTGACGATTATTCATGGCCGCCACTTCAATGATGATGGCGAGGTTTCGTCCGGGCTTGACCGGAACTGTCACGGTAGGCACCTTCACATCCAGAATGGAGGTATAGTGCTCCTCCAAACCAATGCGGTCATAGTTGACCTCATCGTTCCACTGCTCGATATTGATAATCATATCAATACGGGTGGAATCCTTAACCGCCGACATACCAAACAGCTGACGCACATCAATCACGCCGATGCCGCGCAGCTCCATGTAGTAACGGATCAGCTCCGGAGCAGTACCTCTCAGATTTCCGGTTGCAGTTCGGGTGATCTCCACGGCATCATCCGCAATGATACGGTGACCGCGCTTGAGCAGTTCCACTGCGTTTTCACTCTTGCCCACGCCGCTGTCGCCGATGAGCAGGATGCCTTCGCCGTAAACCTCCATCAAGACGCCATGACGCGTAATACGGGGCGCAAGCTTGGCCATCAAGCTGGACGTCAGCGCACTCATAAACTCGCCTGTGGGCTCCTGAGTGCGCAGAATCGTGCCTCCGTGCTTCTGGGCCATCTCCAAGCACTCGGAATACATCTCAATGCCTCTGGCGTAGATCAGAACCGGGATATCGTGGGCAAACAGCTGGTCAAAACGCTCCCGTCGTTCCTCCGAGGTCAGGTTCTGCAAAAAGCCATACTCCATGTTGCCGATCAGCTGAATTCGCTGGCTGTCAAAGTGGGTAAAGTATCCCATCAGCTGCAATCCGGGACGGTCCACATTGGATACGAAGAGCTTAATCTCATCCGGATTTCTCCCCTGATAGAGAATCTCCAATTCAAATTCATCAATAATTTCACTCAGCTTGACAAAACGGTTATTGCTCATGTCTGCTGTCCTCCCATGAATCTTCTATCAATTTCTTTAGATTTAGTATACCGTTCTTTGCCTATTTCTGCAACACCAAGAAGCAAAGGAAATCAAACTGGAATTTTTTTATTTTTATGGCGGAATCTCTTGCATTTCATTGCAGAATCTGTTACAATAACCTGCGATGCGTAGTTTGCTGATATCTTAAAGCGAGGAGGTTTGGCAAATGGCTAAGTGCGAGTTCTGTGATAAGGACATCAAGTTCGGTATTCAGGTGTCCCATTCTCATCGCCGTTCCAATCGGACCTGGAAGCCCAACGTGAAGCGCGTTAAGGCTATCGTGAATGGCTCCGCCACTCATGTTAATGTCTGCACTAGATGCCTCCGTTCCGGCAAGGTCACCCGTGCCATCTGATTTTTAAATCAGACTGAAACGAACAAATTACCCCGTACCAACTTAGGTACGGGGATTTTGTTTTGTCTTCCCTCTCAAAACACCATCAAAAACTCCGACAAAAAGAGCGGTATGCTGTTTGCATACCGCTCTTTCTTGCATTTTTTAGAAATGGAAGGTTTCCGCCAGAGTGCCCCACTTCTGATCCTTATCAGACAGGTTCAGAGGAGTGCCGTCTGCCAGAGTGTAACCCTCGCCGCTGGCCGTACCCTTGTACTCGCCCTGCAGGGTGGGCCATTCAATGCCGATGGCAGGATCGTTCCAAGCCATACCGCCTTCATCACCGGGATGATAGAAATCGGTCACCTTGTAGCAGAACTCTGCTTCATCGCTGAGCACCAGGAAACCATGGGCAAAGCCCTCGGAAATGTAGAACTGCTTCTTGTTCTCTGCGGTCAGCTCCACGCCAAACCACTTGCCGTAGGTCTCGCTGTTCTCACGCAGGTCCACAGCCACATCGAACACGCTGCCGCGCACCACGCGCACCAGCTTGCCCTGAGGGAATTCCTTCTGGAAGTGCAGGCCACGCAGCACACCCTTGGTGGACATGCTCTGGTTGTCCTGAACGAACACCATATCCAGACCGAACTCATGCATATCGTTCTGGTTGTAGGTTTCCATGAAGTAGCCGCGGCTGTCGCCATGGACAGCAGGCTCAATCACATAAAGGCCCTCAATGGGAGCCTTGGTCACTTTAATCTGTGCCATTACTGATTCACTCCGATCTCCACCAGATAACGGCTCAGCGCATCCTGCCAGGTAGGCAGCGGTTCAAAGCCATTCTCCTTCAGTTTGCTCTTGTCCAGACGGCTGTTGAAGGGACGAGCGGCCTTAGACAGGCCATACTCCTCCGTAGTAACAGGCACCACATTGGTGGTGTAACCCGCCTGACGGAAGATTTCGCAGGTAAAATCATACCAGGAAATATAGCCACCCTCATTGGTAGCGTGATAATAGCCATACTGCTCAGACTCGGTCATATCCACCAGCAGACGGGAGAGATCCAGCGTGTAAGTGGGAGTGCCGATCTGATCGTTGACCACACGGACCGTGTCATGGGACTTGCCCACATTCAGCATGGTCTTGATGAAGTTCTTGCCATTGAGGCCGAACACCCAAGCGATACGGACAATGAAGAACTTCTCCAGCGTATTGGAGACAGCCAGCTCACCCTCCAGCTTGGTCTGACCATAGACATTGAGAGGCTTATAGTCCCGGCAATCCGGCTGCCAAGGCTCGGTGCCCTGTCCGTCGAACACATAGTCGGTGCTGATATAGACCATCTTGCAGTCCAGTTTTTTGCATACATTGGCAATGTTCTGGGTGCCACCGGCGTTGATGGCACGAACCTTTGCCACTTTGTCATCGTCCTCTGCCATATCCACGGCAGTCCATGCGGCACAATGCACCACAGCGTCGGGCTTCACTTCCATGAGAACCTTCTCCACTGCAGCGGCATCCGTAATGTCCAGAGAGACATAGGGCATGGAAACAACGGCGCTTCCGTCAGCGACTCCGGTGTACTCAGGAGCCAGATCGCTGCCGATGCCCTCGTGACCGCGCTTGGCCAGCTCGTTCATCACATCATGACCCAGCTGACCTGCCACGCCAGTTACAAAGATTCTCATGCCTTCTCCTCAGCACCGGCCAGGCGCTCGCCGTACATCTTCTGGAAGTAGTTCTGATACTCGCCGGAGATGATGTTTTCCCACCATGCCTTGTTATCCAGATACCACTCGATGGTCTTCTTAATGCCGTCCTTGAACATGGTCTCAGGCAGCCAGCCCAGCTCGTTGTGGATGAAGGTAGGATCGATTGCATAGCGCATATCATGACCCTTACGGTCGGTGACATGCGTAATCAGGCTCTCGGGCTTGTCCAGAGCCTCGCAGATGATCTTAACGATGTCGATATTCTTCATCTCGTTATGACCGCCGATGTTGTAGACCTCGCCCACGCGGCCCTTGCGGATGATCAGATCGATTGCCTTGCAGTGGTCCTCCACATACAGCCAGTCACGGACATTCAGACCCTCGCCATAGACAGGCAGAGGCTTGTCGGCCAGAGCGTTGGCAATCATCAGGGGGATCAGCTTCTCAGGGAACTGATAGGGGCCATAGTTATTGGAGCAGCGGGAAATGGTGGTGGGCAGACCGTAGGTACGGTTGTATGCGTTCACCAGCAGGTCAGCTGCGGCTTTGGAAGAAGAATAGGGGCTGGAGGTGTGCAGAGGAGTCTGCTCGGTGAAGAACAGGTCGGGGCGATCCAGAGGCAGGTCGCCGTACACCTCATCGGTGGACACCTGATGATAACGCTCGATGCCGTACTTGCGGCAGGCGTCCATCAGCACCTGAGTGCCGATGATGTTGGTCTGCAGGAAGATACCGGGGTTCTCAATGGAGCGGTCCACATGGGACTCAGCGGCAAAGTTGACAACGATGTCCGGATGCTCCTCAGCAAAGAGCTGATCGACGGCCTCACGGTCGCAGATGTCAGCCTTAACGAAGCGGAAGTTGGGGTTCTTCATGGCCTCGTCCAGAGTAGCCAGGTTGCCGGCGTAGGTCAGCTTGTCCAAGCAGACAATGCGATCCTCAGGATGCTCAGCCAGCTGCAGATAGACAAAGTTTGCGCCGATAAAACCAGCGCCGCCAGTGACAATAATCGTTTTTCCCATAATCAATACCGTACCTTTCCAGCGGCAACCTTCTTCAGGTGCTCGCCATAGGGAGATTTGCCATAACGCTCGGCGGATTCCATCAGGGTTTCCTTATTGATCCAGCCGTTGATGAATGCGATTTCTTCCGGAGCGGAAATCTCGACACCCTGGCGATTCTGGATGGTGCGGACGAAATCTGCCGCCTCCACCAGAGAGTCCATCGTGCCGGTATCCAGCCATGCATAGCCACGGCCCATCAGCTGAACATTCAGGGTACCGTCTTCCAGATACATCCGGTTCAGGTCCGTGATTTCCAGCTCGCCGCGAGCGGAGGGCTTCACCTGCTTGGCATACTCCACGACACGCTTGTCGTAGAAATACAGGCCGGTGATGCAATAGTTGCTCTTGGGCTGCTTCGGCTTCTCCTCCACGGAGATGGCCTTACCGTTTTCATCAAACTCAACGATGCCGAAACGCTCGGGATCGTTGACGTAGTAGCCAAAGATCGATGCCTTGCCGTTCTCTGCGTCCTTCACCGCTTCCTTCAGCAGATTGGTGAAACCATTGCCGTAGAAGATGTTGTCGCCCAGAACCATGGCGCAGCAGTCGTCGCCAATGAATTCCTCACCCAACAGGAACGCCTGTGCCAGTCCATCCGGAGAGGGCTGCACCTTGTAGCTCAGGTGAATACCATACTGGCTTCCGTCACCCAGCAGACGCTCGAAATTGGGCAGATCCGTGGGAGTGGAAATGATCAGGATATCCTTAATGCCCGCCAGCATCAGGGTGGACAGAGGATAATACACCATGGGCTTATCATAGACAGGCAAAAGCTGCTTAGAAGTCACCATGGTCAGGGGATACAAACGAGTACCGGAACCACCGGCCAGAATAATACCCTTCAATTGAATTCCTCCTTCAATCTATGTTCATCCGCATTTTCTTTGGTTTATTTTGTTTGAAAATACGAAGAAACGACAACTTATGATACATTAGCGCCAAATGGAGCGCCCGCTTCCCTACCAAATACCGATAACCGGACGGATTGTCCTTCAAGACAACCGCATGGTCCCGGGCATAGTTGGAAAAACGCTTTTCGGCTTGGTCCGCACTGGGATGCTGAGTTCCGGAGAACCCGTGCTCCATCTCAAACGGAACTGCCATGGACTTCACACCCTGCTGATAACAGCGGAGCAGAAAATCATAGTCAATGCCATCCAGAAACAGCTCTGTGTTATACTGCACTTTGCGAAACACTTCACTTCGGATGGTCATCCCGGAATTGAATGCGAACATCTCTTTCCCTCGATAGCACACACACGCATCAGGGTCAGAAAAGAACTCCGCATGTTGATTTTCGTGAATGATCTGGGGCGAAACAATTCGCCCTCCCGCAGACAGAATCGGGAAAAAAAGTGAAATCCCCGGATTCTCATCTACCGCACAGCACATAGCGTCAAAAAACGCCGAAGAAACTGTGGTGTCATCATCAAACACGGTAATGAGTCCGGAAAATTGCATTTGCTCCAGCCGATCGATACACGCTTGATAGGCTCTGGAAAGTCCCACATTTCCGGAACCGCCCAGATACTGCCATCCACGCTTGGCACAGAAGGCTTCGTTTTCAAAATCCTTCTCGCTGTTATCGTAGACCAGAACCTGTGTTGGAGCGCTCAGCAGGCCGGAAACCGCCTCGCAATCAGAAAGGCTGCGATTGTACACCACCAAGACAGAGGCATGATTCATCTCAACGCCCCCTTATCCGAATACGAATGAGCCGCATGCCCAGTGCCACAAAGAGCTTTGCCCGGCAGCGAAGGATCACGCTGAGCTTCCGCGTACCCGTAGTCACATTCTCTCCGTGGAGCCGGTGGTAAAGCAGCACTTCGTCCAGATAAGTGATTTTCCCGGACCACTCGGCCAGAACCGCAATCCACTGGTCATACCCGTGCATTTCCGGAATCGGAAGTACACGATCCCGCAGTTCTCGAGTCATCGCCATGCAGCATCCACTCATGCGGGGCTTTTTGATGTTCTTCCAGCGACCGGGGCCGATGGGATAGATCTCAAAAAAAGTCTGCTTCTGAGGGTTCAACTCGGCGTCCGTATGTACCGCATTGTGGATCACCAGATCCGCTCCGCTTTCCTTTAACGCTGCGACACAGCGCTCTCTCTTTCCCTCCACCCAGACATCGTCTTGATCGGAAATGAAGATGTAATCGCCCTTGCACTCGGACAGCGCCAAATCGAAATTGGCTGTCACGCCGGTCTTTGCATTGGGGTAAATCTTAACTCTGGAGTCTTTTTTCTGATAGCGCTCTAAAATTTCAAGTGATTCATCGGAAGAAGGCTGATAAGCTGCCACCAGCTCATCCCCGTCCCGAAGCTCGGCAAGAATGGAGTCCAGCTGAGGTGCCAGATACATCGCTCCGTTATAAACAGGAAGTGCTACGGATACTGTTTCTGCCATGTCCTCACGCCTCTCATGCCTTACATAATCATTCATTGTGGTATTATAGCACAAGCCTTAATTAGATTCAATCATTTTCCGAATATTAAACAAATTCACAACTTTTATGGTATAATGAACGATAGTATAGAACCCGAGGTGACGATAATGGAGCAATCTCTACAAAAACTTTTGATTACAGGCTTCGATCCTTTCGGCGGACAGCCAATCAATCCCTCTTGGGAGGCCGTTCAGGGCTTGCCGGACCGCATTGGGACATTTTCTCTGACTAAGCTGCAAATTCCAACGATTTACGGAGCCGCAGCTCAGCGAGTTCTTCAGGAAGCAGACAAACTCTCCCCTTCCGCCATCATTTGCGTGGGACAGGCCGCCGGGCGAAAGGCAGTGACTCCGGAGCTGGTCGGCATCAACCTCCGCTATGCGGACATTGCGGACAACAGCGGAACGATTTACCGGGACTCCCCCATTCTCTCCGGCGCTCCGAATGCGTACTTCTCCACCCTGCCGGTCCGGGCAATGGTCAAGGCAATACAAGCCAAACAGATTCCTGCCTCCGTTTCTTACAGTGCAGGCGCTTTTGTCTGCAACGATGTACTGTATACCCTGCTCCATCAGTTCGCCGGAACCGAAACGAAGGTCTGCTTTATCCATGTTCCGCTGCTCCCGGAGCAAGCGCTGCATGGAGAACCTTCCCTGCCCCTAAACACCATCCGGGACGCTCTCTGTACTGCCATCGAGGCAATCCAACGATAACCAAAAAGTCTGCTGCCGAATCATTTCGACAGCAGACTTTTTACTTTTATCAAGGTTAGGCTTCCAGCATAGCAATAAACTCTGCTTCCGTCAGAACAGGAACCCCAAGGCTTTCTGCCTTGGTCAATTTGCTGCCGGCAGCCTCCCCGGCCACCACATAGCTGGTCTTTTTGGATACGGAACCGGAGGCTTTTCCTCCCTGAGCCACCACG
>RCNI01000971.1_pt1 | contig 16405 bp, 17 predicted proteins | sample 2041151 | NCBI WGS metagenome assembly RCNI01 (sample SAMN09708214, study PRJNA481090) | feces metagenome | isolation source: feces | place: Antarctica: Albino Rookery | reverse complement strand
GGTACTAAAACTTGCAGATTTATCAAAGACTTTTATAAACTAAATTATTGAATATCAGTAGATAAAGATGCTCTTAAGGGACGACTATTTACGTGCCTCAAGGCAACAGCTTGTTGAGCGGAACCATCCGTGAGAACCTTCTGCTGGGAAATCCCCAAGCTACAGAAGAAGCCATGTGGCATGCACTTCAGATGGCAGCCGCCGATTTTGTGAAAGAACTTCCCGAGCAGTTGGAAGCCTATTGTTCCGAACGCGGCAGTGGCTTTAGTGAAGGTCAGGCTCAGCGCATTGCTATTGCTCGAGCCCTCTTGCGAGAAGGAGGAATGCTGCTGTTTGACGAACTGAGTGCCTCATTGGACGAAGAAACAGAGGAACGGTTGCTGCAGAATCTGACTGAAAACTATCCGGAGCGTACCATGATTTTTATTACCCATCGTCCTAAAGTAGCCGATTACTGCACCTATACTCTGCATATCCAGTAAGGATAAGACATTTTCTGTAAGAACCTCATCACGATTTTCTTTTCATGATATGTTTTTTTTTGTCGGTTAATTTTCGCTTTTTTGTTTTAAGTTTTTATCTTTGAGAATCCTTGTGTATAAAAAGGATTTGCGGCTTGTATCCGTAATTCTGTATTATGCTAAAAACACCTACCGAATGAGTTTGACATTTCAAGCCCATTAGTTGTAAGGAACTTGACCTGTTCCTGTTTACACAATAGTGAAACATTTGTTTCACAGCTGTGAAATACATGTTTCACGGATATGAATCACCTGTTTCATTAACGTGAAACATCAAAAACACTTTGTTAAACTAAATTAGAAACTATGGCTGTATTATTTGATTTTTATCATACTCCATCTCCTAAAACGATTGAAAGTGAAGAAAAATTTCATGCACGAGTTGTAGGGGGACAGATTATCCATCTTGAGACTTTAGTAGACCACATCAGTCGTCGGTGCACTTTAACCAAAGGAGACATCCAAGCAGTTTTGAGTGAGTTGGGCGATGAGTTAGCCACTGAATTAAGTGAAGGCAATCGGGTGTCCTTACCCGGCATCGGTTCTTTTTACCTTTCTCTTTCTGCTCCTCACGATGCCAGTCCTGCACAGACTCGTGCGCAAAGCATTCAATTGAAACGTGTAGAATTTCGGGCTGACCAACAGTTGAAAGAGCAATTGCAACGAAAGATCATTTTTGAACGCAGTAGAGAAAAGACTCACTCTTCTTCACTTAGCCAGGAAGAAATAGACGTTCTGTTGACCGCTTATTTTAAAGAAAACGCCTTCATCACCCGTACGAAGTTTGCTGAGCTCTGTCAATTTACACGCATGACCGCCTTGCGTCATTTGAAACGATTGTTGGATGACGGTAGATTGACCAATATAAATACTCCCCGCAATCCTGTTTATGAACCTGTTAAAGGATGTTATGGCAAGATGTAGGTGAAGCTAAAAAAATCCCTATGTTTATGAGAATGAATTAATATTAATCTGGATAATTGTTTATGATTAGCAGGAAAAATTCAGTTTTGTATTTTTGTATCATGCTTTGCCTCTTTTCTATTTTGTAGATTTGTTTTACTTATTTTTTTATGGTAATAAATCTTCAAGAAAATTGTTTATTGTAGAAAAAATGAACAACTTTGCATTTCCTATACTAGGTATATAACATGAAAATTAGATGTTTTGTAAAAAATATCAATGGCGAAGCTGTATAGCTATGGTACTGTATATAAATATTGTATAATTTTAGTTTGTTGATTATTAGTGCACTATGATATGCTAATAATTTGAAATGATACACAAATATGTTAAAACAAGAGGACTTGAAATGGTTTGCAGCACGTACTCGAAATGCACAAGCTTTACATGTTCGTACTTTGCTTCAACAGTTACAGGTAGAATATTTTATCCCTACAACATTAAAGATGGTAGAGCGCAACAATCGTCGCCAGACGAAGGAAGTTCCTTTATTATCTAATCTCATATTTATACATGCTACTAAAAGACATGCCTGTTCGTTAGCTAATGAGATAGGAATTCCTATCTTTTATATTATAGATCAAATCACCCGTAGTCTTTTGATAGTTCCAGATAAGCAGATGCAGAATTTTATGCAGGTGGTAGATTTGTCACCAGAATCGATCAGTATGTCGGAACTCCCTTTAAAAAAAGGTTGCAAGGTGAAAGTGATGAAAGGTGATTTTGCCGGCGTTGAAGGAGAAATGCTGGGAATGGCTACTCGTACGTATGTGATTATACGAATTGGTGATATGATGGCAGCCAAGATAAAGGTGCCGAAAGGGTATTTGGTGGCAGTAGAATAAAACTGCAAGAAGTCTAATCAAAAGATAAGTATTTTGTCATCATCATTAAAAGATAAAACAATAAATGGAGTCCTTTGGAGTTCTATAGATCGGTTCTCCACACAAGGTATCCAGTTCATATTTAGCATTCTGATAGCCCGTTTGCTATTGCCTTCCGATTATGGTATTATAGCCATGTTAGGAATTTTTATGGCGGTAGCAGGAACTTTTGTAGATAGCGGTTTTGGGTCAGCTATCGTTAGAAAATTGGATCGAACCCAAACCGATTTTTCTACCGTTTTCTATTTCAATATTGTAGTTTCTGTAGTCGCTTATATCGGATTGTGGTTTGCATCACCTTATATTGCAGCCTTTTATGATATCCCTTTGTTGGAAGATGTAACCAAAGCAGTTGGCTTGAATCTGATTATTCCAGCCTTATCAGGTATCCACAATGCAAAGCTCACCATCGCTATTGACTTCAAATCCAGAGCCAAGATTTCCGTATTTACCACCATCTTTACAGGTGCTGTTGGACTTTGGATGGCTTATAATGGCTATGGGGTATGGGCATTGGTTTTTCAGACTTTATTTTCGAATACATTACGAACCATATTGTTATGGTATTTCGTACGTTGGATGCCCTCTTGGGAATTCTCATGGAAATCCTTTCGAGAATTATTCTCATTTGGTTCTAAAATGTTGGCTTCTGCATTATTGGATACAATCTATAACAATATATATACGATTGTTATTGGGAAATTCTTTTCATCGACCTCGTTGGGAGTATATTCGCGGGCAGATGGGTTGGCACAATATCCTTCCTCAAATATAACCAGTGTATTGCAGTCGGTGACATTTCCTGTTTTAAGTTCCATTCAGGATGAAGAAGAACGTCTTGCTGAGGCTTACAAGCGTTTTATTCGTATGTCAGCTTTTGTGATATTTCCATTAATGGTTGGATTAGCTGCTGTTGCAGATCCGTTCATCCGTGTAGTATTAACAGATAAATGGGAAGGAGCTATTTACCTTTTACAGATTATTTGCTTTGCCATGATGTGGTATCCTATCCATGCCATCAATCTGAATTTGTTGATGGTAAAGGGACGTTCTGATTACTTTTTGAAGCTCGAAGTACTGAAAAAAGTGGTAGGGGTATCTATCTTGTGTGTTACTATACCTATGGGCTTAGTAGCCATGTGTTATGGGAGAATTATAGGTTGTTATCTTTGTTTGGCTTTAAATACCTATTACACCGATAAATTAATTGATTATGGGTTTTGGAAACAAATGCATGATTTATTTCCTATTCTATTGCAGAGTTTTGTAATGGGTGGATTGACTTACCTTGTTGTTCAGAGTGTAGATTCATCCATTTATCAGTTGGTAGCTGGTATCTTGACTGGCGCTATTTATTATATAGTTAGTTCGTATATTTTAAAGTTTAGAGAACTAACCACTATTATTGAAATCATTAGAAGAAAGAATAATTAAATAATATGGAGAAAAAACAGATTACAGTGACATCTCCGTTGATGCCATCATTAGATGAATTTAATGTCTATTTGAAAGATATTTGGGAACGTAAGTGGATTACCAATAATGGACATTATCATAAAGAACTAGAAAAGGCTCTTTGTGAATACTTGGGTGTACCTTTTATTAGCTTGTTTACAAATGGTACTCTGCCTTTGATTACAGCTTTGCAAGCTCTTCGTATTACTGGAGAAGTCATTACTACTCCATATAGCTTTGTGGCTACGACTCATTCTTTGTGGTGGAATGGCATCAAACCGGTATTTGTGGACATTGATCCTGTTACCGGTAATTTGGATCCAGATAAAATAGAGGCAGCCATTACTCCGCGTACTACTGCTATTATGCCAGTACATGTGTACGGTAATCCATGTGATACCAAACGTATTCAGGAAATTGCTGATAAATATGGATTGAAAGTAATTTATGATGCCGCTCATGCTTTTGGCGTAAAAGTAGATGGTGAATCAGTTTTAAATGCTGGTGATATGTCTACTTTAAGTTTCCATGCTACTAAGGTATATAATACCATTGAGGGTGGTGCCTTGATCATGCACGATGAAAAGACCAAGAAACGCATTGATTATCTCAAAAACTTTGGTTTTGCAGGAGAAACTGAAGTGGTAGCACCTGGTATTAACAGTAAGATGGATGAAATGCGTGCTGCCTACGGCTTGCTGAACTTACGCCAAGTAGATGATGCTATTGAAGCTCGTCATCAAGTAGCTATTCGTTATCGGGAAGCTTTGAAAGATGTGGCAGGTATTTCTTTCTTTGATGATATTCAAGGAGTAAGGCACAATTATGCTTATTTCCCTATTTTCGTAGATGCTGAGAAATATGGCATGAGCCGTGATGAACTTTATTTCAAGATGAAGGCTGATAATGTTTTGGGGCGTCGTTACTTCTATCCGTTGATTAGTACTTTCTCCACATATCGTGGATTGGAAAGTGCTGCTCCAGAAAATTTACCGAATGCACATAAGATGGCGGATACTGTAATTTGTTTGCCTATGCATCATGGATTGAGCGAGGAAGATATAGAAAGAACGTTAGGATTAATTATTAAATAGAGAATATGTTTCTAGTAACAAGAATGCTTAATAAGATATTTGATATCAAAAGATTAAGAGATTTTGGAGTGAAATCGTATAAATGGGGATATAAGAAAGGTTTTACTGCTTCTACTATTGATGTTTGTGGAGTTACAAAGGACAATTACAGTCTATTTTTGACAGATGAAGATTATATCTTAGGACATCCTTACAACGGACCTTATTCTGCTATCATAGATAATAAATTATGGCTACCTATGTTTTTACATAATTATGAAGAATATCTGCCTAAATATTTTTATTTCATTGATGAATGTGGCTTATTGCCTCTTGAAGGTAATCCAATATCTTATGATTCCGTTAGGGTTCCTATATCTGCATTCTTTAGCACTTTACAGGAATATGGAATATTATGTTTAAAGCATACTCATTCTTCTGTTGGAAAGGGATTTATGCTTGTAAAACAAGAAAAAGATAAATTCTTTTTAAACAATAAGATTATTAGTAATACTGAATTAACGGAATTGATATCTTCTTTGCGTCAATATATTGTGACAGAGTTTGTAGTTCAGCATGCTTATGCAAGTAAGATTTGTAGTACTTCTTTGAATACTATACGTTTCTTGTGTGTATGGGATGAAACAAAAAAAGAATTCTTTTTAGCACGTTGTTTTCATCGATTTGGTTGTAATGGTAATATTGTTGACAATATAGGAAGTGGTAATGGTATTTTGGTTTTTGTTGATGTTGAAAGCGGTAAGTTAAAAGCTGAGGGATCTAAAAATTATAACCATGAAGGAGATCAGTATGTTGAAAATTTAGTTCATCCAGACCATAATATTCAGTTATCAGGTATACAGATTCCTAATTTTAAACAAGTAAAATCGAAGATACTTGAAATTGCAAATGCCAATTCTTTTATGCGTTATTTGGGCTTTGATGTTGCTATAACTGAAAATGGATTTAAAATTATTGAACTCAATTCTCTTTCTTCTTTGGATGTAACTCAACAACGTGAAGGCTTTTTATTTGACCCTCGTATTAGAAAAGTTTTGAAAAAATGAAGAAATTATTAATATTAGGTGGAAGTTATTTTCAGATTCCTGCTATTAATTATGCAAAGTCACGAGGCTATCATGTGATAACTTGTGATTATCTACCTAATAACCCTGGTCATAAGTTGGCTGATGAATATCATAATGTTAGTACTACAGATAAAGATGCTGTATTAGAGTTAGCAAGATCATTACAGGTAGATGGTATTCTTTGCTTCGCTTCAGATCCAGCTGCACCTACAGCCGCTTATGTATCTGAAAAATTAGACTTGCCAGGTAATTCATATGATAATATCTGTAAGTTTGGAGAAAAGCATAAATGGCGTAAATTTTTAAAGCAGAATGGATTTAATACACCTAAAGCTGAATCTTATACTTCTTATGAACAGATAGATATAAGTGACTGGTCTTTTCCAATAATGGTAAAACCTATAGATTCTTCTGGAAGTAAAGGCATTACTAAAATATGTCAATCAGAAGACTTGGAACAAGCTTTCAACTACGCTTTAACTTTTTCACGTGCAAAAATTATCATTATCGAAGAATTTATAGAACGTGTCGGTCCACAAATTGGTGGTGACGGATTCTTTGGAACAGATAAATTAGATTTTGTCTGTTATGGTGATCAAATTGTAGATAAGAGTTTGAACGGAATTGTTCCGTGTGGAATGACATTCCCTGCAAAAATTTCTGATAAATTGAAGCAAAGAATAACAGAAGATATTGAGCGTGCTATCCGTTTGTCAGGTCTTAGAAACTTGTCTTTCAATTTAGAGGTAATGTTAGATAAAGATGAGAACATCTATTTGATGGAATTGGGTCCTCGTAATGGTGGAAATTGTATTCCTGAAGTCATCCAATATTATACAGGAGTAAATATGGTTGCTCTGGCTGTGGAAGCTGCAATGGGAAAGTCTTTTCCTATAGAAGAAAAATATAGTGATTGCGTTTATGCTTACTATGCTCTTCACAGTAGTAAGGCTGGTGTTTATGAGGGATTTGAGGTTTCTTCTATGTTCGAAGGAAAACTTTTGATGGATTATATATTTCTAAATAAAGGAGAGAAGATAGGGGCTTTTACTGGATCTAATCAGACAATTGGAATTTTACTTATGGAATTTAAGAATCAAGAACAAATGGATTCATTTTTCTTAAATACACAGAAGTATATAAAGGTTAATATCTTATCTTAGACTTATAATGAAAAGAGATTCGTTGATTTATCAATGTAATGAAGCAAGTGAAGAAGAATTAGAAAAATTTCTAAATGAAAACGCTAATGCATTTGTGCCTCGTTTTAATATTTCAGTTAACACTCGTCAGTATGCAAAGAAACTTGTTACTTATGCTATAAGATTTGAAGTATGGAAAGACGACATATTGGTTGCTCTTTTGGCTGTATATAAAAATGATGAATGTCAGTCATTGTATATTCCATATTTTTGTGTTACTAAAACCCTTTCGGGGAAAGGTATTGGAAAAACTTTATTTATGACTCTTTTGGAACAATTTCCTGATTATAGAGCAATAAGGTTAGAAGTACGGAAGAGTAATATTGCTGCATATAAATTTTATGAAAGATTAAAATTTAATATAATAGATGAATCCGATGATAAGTTTTTAATGTTGTTACAATTATAAAATGGAAAATCCGTTAGTTAGTATATATTGCGTAACTTATAATCATGCACCTTATATTCGACAATGTTTGGATGGTTTTATCATGCAGAAAACCACATTTAATATTGAGATTTTAATTCATGATGATGCATCTACCGATGAAACTGCTGATATAATCCGTGAATATGAGTTTAAGTATCCTGATATAATTAAACCTATATATCAGAAAGAGAATCAATATTCTAAAGGTATAAAAGTAAGTTTTACCTACAATTTTCCTAGGGCAAAAGGTAAATACATAGCTATGTGTGAAGGAGATGATTATTGGACAGATCCATATAAGTTGCAAAAGCAAGTTGATTTCTTGGAGTCTCATCCAGATTATTCAATATGTTCACATAGATATAGAGTCTTTTATGAATGTGAAAAAAAACAAGGAGAAGTACTTCCCGAAAAAGTAGAATCAATAACATATGATTTGGATGATTATATTCATGGCTTTTGGGCAACACAACCTTTAACGTGTCTATTCCTTAAATCTGCATTAGATTTCTCAAAAATAAAAATACCATACGGAAAAGATTTTAGCCTCTTCTTTAGTATTCTATCAAAAGGGAAAGGCTTTTTATCAGATGACATTATGGGTGAGTATCGAATTCATTCAGAAGGTATTTGGTCAAAACTTGGTGTAAATAGTAGGCTGATAGGGAATATTAGAACCATTAAAAGTGTGTGTGATGCCTATCAAAATAGCAAGTCGATTGAATGGTTATATTTGTATTTAAAAGAGAACAATAGTCAATTTAGCTTTTCTTTTATTACTTCCTATTGGAGAGAGTTATTACCATGTTGGAAAATTGTTGCTCATCAGTTTGGGTATTTTAGAACATTTATGATTATAATTCATCAATTACACTTAAAAAAGAAATTGATGTTTTGGAAATAAATTCTTTATTGAATGGTTAATTCTTTGATATCAATTGTAATTCCTATTTACAATGCAGAACAATATTTGAATCGTTGTATAAAAAGTGTAGTTTCTCAAACTTATTCAAATATTGAAATCATTTTAGTGAATGATGGTTCCACTGATTCTAGTCTTAGAATATGTTATGAATATTCTAAATCAGATAGACGCATAGAAATAATAGATAAGTCTAATGGAGGAGTTAGCTCCGCTAGAAATGAAGGTATTCTGTGTAGTAAAGGAGAGTATATAATGGTGTTGGATAGTGATGATTGGTGGGCACCTGATATGTGTCAGGTGATGTATGATACAATCGAACGAGAAAATGTTGATTGTGTCGTATGTGGAGCCCATCAAACAAATGGAAATATTTGGGCACCGGAATCTTATAAAATATATCGTACTTTAGATGATTTTAAAGATGACTTTGTTTATTGGTTGAATACTGAATTGTTAAGTCCCTCGTGGAATAAAATATACAAAAGAACAAAAATTAGAAAATTTTATCCTGAAGATATGTCTTTTGGGGAAGATTTAGTTTTTAATCTTAACTACTTGAAAGAATGTAATGCTATAGCTTTTATCCCTGATAGACTTTATCAACATGAGGTACTTAATATTAATTCTATAACACATACATTTGATAGTAGACGCTTTATTAACATTGAAAAAATTCAAGATGAAATTTTAGGAGTATTACACGATAAGACCGATAAAAGGTTATATACAAAATATATTAATGAAGTGATATTTTTAGTAAGACATTTTTTTTTACAAGAAGATTATTCATTCATAGAAAAAAAGTATATCCTTAAAGAGTGGCTTATTCATTCTTACCTTAGACATCTTGACATTCTTAATAATAAAATAGGATTGACAGATAAACTTATTTTATGCTGTTTAAAGATAGGTTTTTTCAGATTTTTGAACTGGATTGTTAAATTGGGTCAATTCACTAATTCTATTTATAAAAAGTGAAAGGAAATATCTTATATTGACTGTTGATAAAATTATATAAAATGAAGTTTAGCTTTATATCAGAGTGTAAATATACATCAATAAATGCATTACGTGGAATCTTTGCTTTGCTAATTGTTTGGCATCACTTTGCTGCAATATTTAATATACCATATTATTTTGACTTTGGTAATTCTATAGTTTTATTTTTTTTTATTTTAAGTGGCTTTCATATTGCTTTAACATGGAAAGATAAAATAGAGGGAAATGAAAAAACTTTTATGCTTAAACGTATCTCTAAGATTTTTCCTTTACATGTATTAATAACCTTAATATATGTAGTGTTGGGTATAAATCTCGTAAGCCTGTGGGCTATACCATTTCATTTTACTTTAACTCAATCTTTAATTCCATTTTGGGAAATTAATTTTACTCTAAATACTCCTTCTTGGTTCTTGTCCAGTTTGTTCATTTGTTATTTATGTACCCCCTTGTTATTGAATTTTGCAAGATTAAATGTTAGAAAATTCATTTTTATATATTTCTCAGCCTTAACATTTTATTTGATATTCCTATGCCTTGTAGATGGTCATATTGGTTTGAGATGGATAGCGTACATAAATCCTGTGGTAAGATTGTTTGATTATTCATTAGGAATAATTTTAGGATTGTTATGGGATAAGGGATATTTAGTAGGGAGAAATGATTTGACAAAATATGCTTCTATATTTGAGATAGGTGCGTTACTTCTCTTCTTTCTAGTTATGAGATGTGAACCGATTGTAAAACTTAATAGTTATACAGCCCTTCGATATCCTATTGTATTATTGTTAATTATTGTTTTTACACTGAATAAAGGATATATTTCTAGAATTTTGTCCAATAAGTTATTCAATTGGATAGGTTCATTGTCTATGTCTATATATATGATTCAAGGAATAATTCTTTATTTTGTACATTTGTTGCCTTGTATGGATATATCCATCACTGTAATTCTTGTTTATGGTTTGATTTTATTATTTAGCTATTTTACTTCAATATATTTTAATCCTTTCATGGGTAATCTAATAATGCGTGGAAGATAAGGAAATAATATGGTAAAAATAAATATGTTACGTGTATGGGATATTCAGTCGTAATACAAAAATAAGGCCATGTGAGAGACAAGTATTCAAAACTTTGGTATTCTTTGTAGGCTCAAACTTTCTCTTTTTTGAGAGTCCTTGATTTATGAATAAGTATTTGGGTACATCTATTCTCGTAATATTTCTTTTCAGTTCAATAAATTTCTTACAGTTTTCAGCTTCATATTAAATAAAAAAATGATACCTATAATATCCGTTATAGTTTCCATATACAATGCAGAAAAGACGTTACGTAGATGTTTGAATTGTATTTTAGAACAGACATTTACAGATTTTGAGTTATTGTTAATTAATGATGGGAGTAGCGATTCTTCTGTGCAAATATGTGATGAATATGTTCGAAATGATATTCGTGTTCGACTATTCCATAAAGTCAATGGAGGAGTTAGTTCGGCAAGAAACGTGGGCTTGCAAAATGCCAGAGGGAAGTGGATAACCTTTTGTGATGCTGATGATTTTGTGGATAAAGAGTGGTTAATGCTTTTTGTTGAGAATATTCAAGATAATCAATTGGTTGTTCAACGAATAATTCCACATACAAACAAACCATCTTTTGATTTTGGATTAGATTATGAAGGAAATATAAAAGATGGATTACAATTGATGTATAAAAAAGGAATCGTAGGATATTTGTTTGTTAAGTTGTTTTTGAATGCAGTGATAAAGAAAAATAAATTATGTTTTAATGAAAACTTTTTATTTAGGGAAGATGAAGATTTTGTATTAAGATATTTACAATGTATTTCTAAGATGATTTCTGTAGACAAAGGGGCATATCATTATATTATGCCTGATTTAAGTACGAAATATCTGTCTGTAGATACTTTTTATTGTTCTTTGTCAATGTATTCTACTATAAAAGAAATATTAGGATGTAAGAGTCGCATATCTCAGAATTATCTTCAACAATTAACAAACTCATTATTTGATGCTTATTCTAAACAAGACAAGAAATGTAAGGAAAAGCTATCTTTATATGTTGATAAAGTAAATGATGATTTCCTTCTTATAAAAGAATTGTCTTGTTTTTCTAAATTGGCTTTTATGTGCAATAAAATTATTGCACATAATTTCTTTTACTATAAAGCGAGATTGAGATATTTAATCAATCATGCATTCTCAATGCATAGAAAATAAATTTAATTATATGTATCTGAGTATTATTACTATAAGTAATATTCTTTAAATGTTATAATTATTCGGATATTCTCAAAATTACGTAGAGGGTCTAACTGGATAAAAAAATATCCTATTAGAGTAGATTAAGAATATGCAGGATATGGAATATACAGTTGTAATACGAACATTAGGACAGGCAGGAGATAAGTATCGAAAACTCTTGAATTCTTTGTTGACTCAAACAGTTCAGCCGGTTGCCATTTTGGTTTATATAGCAGAAGGGTATGAACTTCCAAAAGAAACTATAGGTGTCGAGAAGTATATCTTTGTAAAGAAAGGGATGGTGGCTCAACGAGCATTGCCTTACTCAGAGGTTGAAACACCGTATGTCTTATTCTTGGACGATGATGTGTATTTGCCTCCGACAGGAGTTGAAACATTATATAATGAGATGATAGAAGAAAAAGGGGATGTTATATCGCCTTGCGTTTTCTTTAATCATCAGATTCCAATCAAAAATAAGATTCGTTTAACTTTACTTGGTAGAGAGGTATGTCGATTGATTGGTAATCGATGGAGTTTCAAGGTTCTTAGAAATGGAGCTTTCTCTTATAATAATAATCCTACTAAAGCTGTTTTAGAAGCTCAATCTAATGCTGGTCCTTGCTTGTTCTGTAAAAAAGAGGATTTTTTAGCAACTCATCTGGAAGATGAAAAATGGTTGGATGATGCCTATTATGCTTTTCCCGAAGATCAGGTATTGTTTTATAAGATGTATTGTCAGGGATTAAAAGTACTGACTTCTTATGATTCGGGGATAATGCATTTGGATGCTAGTACTACAGTAGCTAACCCCGAAGAAAAGGCTCGTAAAGTAGTGTACTCTGAATATAGAAATAAACTGATTTTTTGGCACCGCTTTATCTTTCTTCCCGAAACCAATATGCTGCTTAAATTATGGTCGGTAATAGCATTAGTCTATACTTTGGGAATCCAATTTTTTAAATATATTATTTTAAAATGTATGGGTAAGTCCATTTTGGCTAATGCTTTTATGGACGGTTTACAGGATGCTTGGAGCTATCTTCATAGTACGGAGTATAAACGAAAGAAACGAATCCTTAAATATGAAAAAAAATAAAGTCCTTTTTTTGATGCCTGCTTTATTGGATGGTGGGGCAGAGAAAGTGTTGGTTGATACGTTAAGGAACTTCGATTATAACAGGTATGACGTAACTCTTTTTTTAGAGTTCAAAGAAGGTCCTTATTTGAATGACATTCCTGAAGAGGTGGAGTTGTTGGCTTTGCACGGACGCAACAATTTGTGGTTCCAACGCTTGCATCGCAGATTGTTGATGTATCATTGTTATGCTTATTTTCATGAAATAGTGTATCGTTTGGCTTTTTTATTGATTTTAAAAGGACGTAATTTTGATACGATTGTGTCTTTTATGGAAGGAGCCGCTGTGAAATTCCATTCTTATATTTATCAAAAAGCAAAGTGTAATCTTTCTTGGGTACATATAGATTTGAAGAAAAAGCATTGGTCCCTTGATTTCTTTAGGAACCAAGAGGATGAATGGAAAGCTTATCAGAAAATGGATTATGTGATATTTGTATCTGACGATGCACGAATCAATTTTAAAAAAATATTTCCTATATCTGAGGAAAGATGCAAGGTCTTATACAATATTATAGATTCATCGGATATTATTCAAAAAAGTAGTGAACTGAATGTCTATAAATTGAAGACAACTATATGTATGGTAGGTCGCTTGAATTCGCAAAAGAGGTATGACAGAGCTATAGAAGTGGCTAAAAAACTGAAAGAGACAGGTTATGATGTTGATTTTTGGATTTTAGGTGCTGGCTCTCTTGAGTCTGAATTAAAGGAACAGGCGAAGAAATGTGGCGTGGAAAATTCTTTCTTATTTAAAGGGTTTGTAAAACCCCCGTATGCTTATATGAAGCAAGCTGATTTCTTTTTATGTACTTCAGAGGCCGAAGGATTGCCTGTGGTTATATGTGAAGCTTTTTGCTTGGGGATTCCAGTGGTAGCTACAGATATTACAGGTCCTAGAGAGTTGTTGACGAAATCAGAGGCTGGTTTGTTGGTCGATGAGGATATTGAGAGTATTTATCAGGGAGTGGTAAAGATGATTGAAAATGAAGGATTTCGTAGGAAATGTGCTCAGAAAGCGTTGAAGTTTGCTGAAACTTTTAGTGTCAATGCAACTATGGAACGTATCTATAATTTAATGCAGTAATTCAATATGAAAGTTTCTATAATTGTTCCTATATATAATGTAGCTTCTTATATGGAAGCTTGCTTGGAATCAATAGCCAGACAGACTTATTCAGATCTTGAGGTAATCTTCGTAGATGATTGTGGTACGGATAATAGTATGACGTTGATTCGTAAATATCTTAGCAATCATTCTTTTCCAGTACATTCAATTATTACACATGAACGGAATAGAGGTTTGTCTGCTGCACGTAATACAGGCTTGAAACATGCTACAGGTGATTATGTCTTTTTTTTGGACAGTGATGATGAAATTGTTGATAACAGCATTGAAAGTCTCGTAGAACCGCTTGCAAAGGAACAATATGATGTGGTCATAGGAGGCTATGAAGAATTGTATGAAAATTCAGAGACAAAAGAGTTTCCATTGGCTGTTGCAAGAATTGCGAATCCGCTAAAAGCGTATGCAGATGGAACTTGGTATGTTATGGCGTGGAATAAATTATGCAATCGGAAATTCTTGCTTCAAAATGAATTGTATTTTAAAGAAGAGGTGTTGCATGAAGATGTCATTTGGAGTTTCCAATTGGCTTGTAAAGCTTCATTGATGTGTGCAATCAAAGATATTACCTATCGATATAGAATCAGATCCTCTTCGATAATGACCAGTATGTCAATTGAAAAGGATGTAAATATCTATTTACGTGCCTTTGATGAAATACGTAAATTCATAATTCGTCAGAAGATGGAGTATAATGCGGATGTTTATCGCATGGTGGAAGGGAAAAAATGTGGAATCCTCTATTCTTTGTTACAGAAAAAAGAATATGCATTATATGCAAAATATTATCCTGAATTTTATAAACAGTGTTATTTGTCGCCAATACATGCATTCAAAAGTAAAATTATTTCTTTGGGGTATTTATTGAGAGATTTGCATTATTGTTTACCTTTACCTTTAGCTAAATTTTATAAGAGATTCTTCTATTTAATGGGGTATAAATGGAGAGGCAAGCGAATAGAAGGAACTGTGTGGGGCTAAGAAAGAAATATGGAAAAAGGAATAGCAGTTTCGGTAATAATACCTATGTATAATGTAGAAAAGGTGATTGGAGGGTGTTTTTTATCACTTTCAAAACAAACTATTAAAACATTAGAGTTGGTATTTGTTGATGATTGTAGTACAGATGGTACGTTTAGAATGGTGTCAGATTGGATAAAAGAGCATGAATCTTCAGCATTGATATGCCAATTAATCAAACATTCTACGAACCGTGGAGTGGCTGAGGCTAGAAATACAGGATTAGATAATGCCAGAGGCAAGTATATTTATTATGTTGATTCGGATGACTTTATTGAACCGGATACTTTACAACTATTGTATGAGGAGGCTGAAACGAATCAATTGGATATAGTAGGCTGTGAATGGTTATTATCATTTTCAAAGAATGAGCGACGGATGGTGCAACCAGATGTTGTAACCGGTGAAGATGCCTTCAAAATGATGTGTAAAGGATGTATGCGTTGGAACTTATGGCTGTTTTTGGTGAAGCGTTCTTTGTATGAGCAGCATCAGTTTCGTTTTATTCCTACCATGAATATGGGAGAAGATATGATGGTAATGCTGAAATTATCACTGGTTGCAGAACGTGTCTCAATTGTTCATCGAGCATTTTATCACTATATACAAACAAATGAGAATTCATTGACTAAGAATTTTCAGAGAACATGTGCTCAGATTACGGCCAATGTGAAAGAAGTGGAATTATTTGTCTTACAAATGCATCGTAGTGATTTGATAGATTATGTGCGTTTGCTACAATTGACATTGAAACATCCGCTTTTGATTTCATCTGATCGGAAAGATTATGAGTTATGGAATAGTTGGTTTAAAGAAGCAAATGCATATATAGAAAAAAATGATTCAATAGCTTTTTATACGTTAATTTTGCAGAAGGCGGCTAGAGCAAAGCAGTATTGGTTCCTTAAATTATATTATGGGTTGGTTATAAAAGTATTATACGGATTAATTTATAAATAAGATGATAAAATACCTGTTAATGATAGTGGCTGTTGTGGTAACGAGCTTTGGATTCTTTCCGTTTGAGTTTACTTTCTTGCCCGGAATGAATACAAAAATGATTCTGGCAGCCATAGGGCTTGTAGCTATAGCTGTCAATTTAGCTAAAAAACGAGATGCGTTTATCAGTCGAGATTTCTTTATAGTTTCACTTTATGCGGCAATGGTGTCTTTGGTTGGATTTATAGCTACGGGATATAACGACACGAGTGATTATTCTTATGCTTCATATTTAGTCGTCCCTTAAAAGCATCTTTATCTACTGATATTCAATAATTTAGTTTATAAAAGTCTTTGATAAATCTGCAAGTTTTAGTA
>RCNI01001600.1_pt1 | contig 16411 bp, 12 predicted proteins | sample 2041151 | NCBI WGS metagenome assembly RCNI01 (sample SAMN09708214, study PRJNA481090) | feces metagenome | isolation source: feces | place: Antarctica: Albino Rookery | reverse complement strand
GGCGGATCTTACGCCGTATCGCATAAAAAAGCGCAAGACCTTATGAAAAGGGCTGGCGCTTTTTTTAGAGAGAGAGGGAACAGATGTGTTACAAACCTCGGAGCAGAAGCTTTCTGTCCGGGACTTGACTGCTAGAGTAAATACGCATCCGTTACCTGGGGTTGTATATAGGAGGTTATAGTAAAGGCTTAGCGGCCGAACTGGCAATCGTTGTTGCCGGACTTGGTCTGCCACATCTCCAGTTCGTTGATGGGGTCGTTGAAGTCCATGACCCAGCCGTTACGAGCCATATCGTAGTTGCCCAGCTTACGGGTGTTCAGGAAGACCTTCCACTCCTGGGTGTCGATCTTCATGTCTACGCCCAGAGCCTGGAAGTCCTGCTGCATGGCTTCGGCGATGGATACGTTTGCACCGGGGTTGGTCAGGTAGGTGAAGGTGAACGGGGTGTCAGAGCTGAGCGTGCCGTCTTCGTTCACGGACAGACCTGCTGCGCTCAGCAGGTTGGAAACTTCTTCGGTGTTGTTGGCAACATCGGTATCGAAGTAACCATTGACCTCCTTGACCGGGTAGGTGTAATCGGCATCGTTCTCACGGAACAGACCGCCGTGGCCGTCCTTTGCGCCGTCAGAAACGAAGCAGTTGGCGGGCAGCTGACCGCCCTGTGCCACTGCGGTGACGATGAAGTCACGGTCGATGGACAGGCACAGCGCCTTACGCAGTGCGCAGGCCTGCTGCAGGCTGCGGCCGCCGTTGAACACTTCGCTCTTGGCGTTGCAGCCAACGTAGTAGGTGCCCAGATACGGGTCGATGTGCAGCTCTTTGCCCTGCTTCAGAGCTTCGATCTCGTCGGTAGGAACATTGGCGGCGAAGTCCAGGTTGCCGCTGGTGAAAGCGGAGAAAACGGTGGTGACCTGGTCGTTCAGCATGAAGTTCAGCTCCGGCATGGTCACATCAGCCGCAAAGACGAAATTGGGGTTGGCCTTCAGGGTCAGGCTTTCGTTGTGCTTCCAGCTGGTGCAGGTGTAAGCACCGTTGGTGACGAAGCCGGCCTCTTCGGTCCATCCGCTGGGCTTGCTGCCGTCCGGGTTGCCAGCCACAACGTGCTTCTCCGGTACGGGGAAGAAGGTGGGGAAGGCACACAGATCCAGGAAGTAGGGGCAGGGGGCCACCAGCGTGACCGTCAGGGTCAGGCCGTCGGAAGAAGCTTCTGCCTTCAGGGAGCCGTCGCTGTTTTTGGCAATCACGTCGAACAGGTAGCTGTAATCGCAGCTGTTGTCCGGATTCACCACGCGGTTCCAGGAGTAGACGAAGTCGTTGGCATCCAGCTTTTCGCCGTCGGACCACTTCATGTCCTTGCGCAGCTTAAAGGTGTAGGTCAGCAGGTCGTCCGAGACGGTGGGCATCTCAGCGGCACAGCCGGGGATGATGGAGCCATCGGCATCGCAGTTCATCAGGCCCAGGAACAGGTTGCAGGCCAGGCAGCCGCCGTCCACGGTGGTGCTGCGGGCCGGGTCCAGGGTGTCGGGTTCGGGAGCCAGGTTCAGGTTCAGGCTGGCGTTGTTATTGTTGGCGTTCTTGGCGTAGTAGAAACGCTTCATGCCGAAAACGTTGTTGTAGATGTTGGAGACGTACTCCTTCTGCAGGTACATGTTGGTGTAGAAGTAGATGGGCATGATGCACCAGGTACCCATCAGGATATCCTCGGCCTGATGCATCAGAGCTTCGCGCTTGACAAAATCGGTCTCGACCTTGACCTGATCGATCAGAGCGTCGAACTTACCGGACCAGTCTTCCAGCGCAGCAGCAGGGACATCAAATTCGGCCAGGATTGCCTTGGAATCTACAGCTTCGCTGCCGCTGTTGCCAGTGGGCGTTTTACTGCCGCCGCAAGCGGTCAGTGCAGCAGCTGCGGCCGCAATACCGGTACCCTGCAAAAACGAACGACGAGAAATCAGCTTTTTCATAATCATGTATCCCCTCTCAAATACTTTGTCGGCCGTACGCCGACGACTTTCGCTAAAAAGTGTCCTCAATGGAAGGACGATTAAGTGATGGGACTATTATACTCGTTTCCTACTCACTTTACAAGGGTAAATTGAAAATGTTACCGAAAAGCAAACTTTTGGGTAGAATCCTACAAAACCAGAGCAAAATATCTACAAAAATCATACAGAGAAGATACAAATACAGATTTATAAGGCGAAAATGTGTACGCGAGTGAAGGACACATGCGACGCTTGTGCAAGAACGTGGAGAAATTTCTGTGTTTGGACTGTGTACGAAAGATGCCGTCAAAGATCGTTTTTGGCGGGAAATTGTCCGGAGAAAACAAAAGGCAAGGGGGCGCGGGTGGCCTCCCTTGCCGAAATTTTTTCCTTCGGCACAAACAGAAAAAAGCCCTGCGCAGAGGGCGAACCTTCCGCGCAGGGCTTTTTGATTCAAATACAGTTGTCACCACCGCAGTGGGACGATGCAAGGGGAAACAGGCGTTTAGCGGCCGAACTGGCAGTCGTTCATGCCAGAGGTAGACTGCCACATCTCCAGCTCGTTGATGGGGTCGTTGTAGTCCATGCTCCAGCCGCAGCGAGCCATGTCATAGTTGCCCATTGCACGGCTGTCCAGGAAGGCCTTCCATTCCTGGGTAGAGATGCTCATGTCGATACCCAGGGCCAGGAAGTCCTGCTGCATAGCTTCGGCAATTGCAACGTGAGCACCGGGGTTGGTCAGGTACTCGAAGCTGAAGGGGGTGTCAGAGCTGACGGTGCCGTCTTCATTCAGAGACAGGCCGGCAGCACCCAGCAGAGCAGTGATCTCTTCTGCGTTGTTGGCTGCATCGGTATCGAAGTAGCCAGCGGACTCTTCCAGCGGGTAGCTGTAATCCGCGTCGCTCTTGTGGAACAGACCGCCGTGGCCGTCCTTTACGCCGTCAGAAACGAAGCAGTTAGCCGGCAGCTGACCGCCCTGTGCAACGGTATCAATGATGTAGTCACGGTCGATGGCCAGGCACAGAGCCTTACGCAGTGCGCAGGTCTGCTGCAGGCTGCGGCCGGCATTGAATGCTTCGCTGTTGGCGTTGCAGCCTGCGTAGTAGGTGCCCAGGAGCGGATCGATGTGCAGCTCGGTACCCTGCTTGAGGGCCTCGATTTCTTCGGTAGGAATCTGAGCGCACACGTCCAGGTTGTTGCTGCAGTAAGCAGAGTAAACGGTGGTGACCTGGGAGTTCAGCATGAAGTTCAGCTCCGGCATGGTCACATCGTCGGCAAAGACATAATTGGGGTTGGCCGTCAGGGTCAGGCTCTCGTTGTGCTTCCACTTGGTGCAGGTGTAAGCGCCGTTGGTGACAAAGCCGGCCTCTTCTGCCCAGGCATTGGGCTTAGATCCGTCGGGATTGGCGGCTTCCACAGACTTCTGGTGTACGGGGAAGTAGGTGGGGAAGGCGCACAGATCCAGGAAGTAGGGGCAGGGAGCAATCAGCGCGACCGTCAGGGTCAGGCCATCTGCAGAAGCTTCCACCTTCAGGCTGCCGTCGTCGTTTCTGGCGATCACATCGAACAGGTAGCTGTAGTCGCTGCTGGTGTTGGGATCGATGACGTGGTTCCAGGAGTAGACGAAGTCGTTGGCGTCCAGCTTGTCGCCGTTGGACCACTTCAGGCCCTCACGCAGCGTGAAGGTGTAGGTCAGAGCATCTTCCGAAACCTCGGGCATATCCGCAGCACAGCCGGGGATGATGGAGCCATCGGCATCGCAGTTCATCAGGCCCAGGAACATGTTGGTGTCCATGTTGCCGCCAGAAGCATCCGTGGTGCAGGTGGGATCCAGGGTGTCGGGCTCCGTGCCGATGCACAGGTTGATGCTGGTATTGTTGTTGTTGGCGTTCTTAGCGTAATAGAAACGCTTCATGCCGAATACGTTGGACTGGATGCCGGAGATGTAATCCTTCTGTAGATAGAGATCCGTGTAGAAGTAGATGGGCAGGATGCACCAGGTACCCATCAGGATGTCCTCAGCCTGATGCATCAGAGCCTCACGCTTGACGAAGTCCGTCTCGGTACGGATCTGATCAATCAGCGGATCATAGGTTTCAGCCCAGTTTTCCAATGCAGCAGCAGGAGCATCGAACTCGGCCAGAACGTCGCTGTAGTCAGTATCCGAAGCGACGCCACTGGTGGAAGCAGGCTTGTTGTTGCTGCTGCCGCAAGCGGTCAGTGCAGCAGCGGCAGCCGCAATACCGGTGCCCTGTAAAAACGAACGACGAGAAATCAGCTTTTTCATAATCATATCCCTCTCTCTATATTGCCGGCCGAGCCGGCCTCCCATCTCGCAAAAGTGTCCGCGAACGGTGGACTTCTTTGCGTTGGACCCATTATACGCGCCCCAATAAGACTTTACAAGCCTAAATTGAAAGAATTCATGCAAATGATGGCAAATGATGTATTTTTGCCGTTTTGTTATAAAAGTATACTGTATATTGACTCGGAATTGTGCAAGAAAAAAACCAAAAGACAAGAAAAAGAGAGCCAAAACTGTTTGTGAATAACATACAGCTTCGGCTCTCTTTTGTTGTATAGAATGCTTACTTGTTCCAGCAGGCAACGTAGTGGCCGTTTCCGCGGTCGGTCAGCTGGGGGCATGCCATTGCGCAGCGCTCGGTGGCATAGCGGCAGCGGGTGCGGAAGGGGCAGCCGCTGGGCATATGCAGCGGGCTGGGTACGTCACCCTCCAGCACGATACGCTTGGAGTGGCGTGCAGTCTCCGGATCGGGGATGGGCACAGCGCTCAGCAGGCTCTCGGTGTAGGGGTGAATGGGGTTCCGGTTCAGCTCGTCGGCATCGGCCAGCTCCATCATGTGGCCCAGGTACATCACGCCGATACGGTCAGAGATGTGGTGCACCACCAGCAGGTCATGGGCAATGAACAGGTAGGCCACGCCCAGCTTCTTCTGCAGGTCCTCGAACATGTTGATGACCTGTGCCTGAATGGATACGTCCAGAGCAGAAACAGGCTCGTCACAAACGATGAACTTGGGGTTCACAGCCAGAGCACGGGCAATGCCGATACGCTGGCGCTGGCCGCCGGAGAACTCGTGGGGGTAGCGGCTGGCGTGCTCGGCGTTCAGGCCGACAATGTCCATCAGCTCCAGAACGCGCTCGTGGCGCTCCTTGGAGTTGGCGCACAGCTTGTGCACGTCCAGAGGCTCAGCGATGATCTCCTCCACGGTCATGCGGGGGTTCAGGCTGGAGTAGGGGTCCTGGAACACCATCTGCATCTGCTTGCGGTAGGGCAGCATATCCGCATGCACCACGCGCTTGTGATCGATGACAGGCTTGCCCTTTTCATCCAGAACGGGCATATCGTTTTCGTCGTATACCTCACCGGAATCGAACAGCACATTGCCGTCGAACACGATGCGGCCGGACGTGGGCTTATACAGCTGCAGCAGGGTGCGGCCGACGGTGGTCTTGCCACAGCCGGACTCACCCACCAGGCCCAGGGTCTCACCGGGCTTGATGGCAAAGGAGATGTCATCCACTGCCTTCAGCGGGGTGACTTTATTCATGCCGGTGCGGATGGGGAAATACTGCTTCAGGTGCGATACCTCCAGCAGGTACTTTTCTTGATCAGCCATTGCTACGGGCCTCCTCCTCTTTCATTTTGGCGATGTTCATCCAGCAGGATGCCAGATGGTCCTCGCCGACCCAGATCTCCTCAGGCTGCTGCTTGAGGCAGATCTTCATGGCCTTGTCACACCGGGGGCAGAATGCACAGCCTTCCGGCAGATTCAGCATATTGATGGGGGTGCCGCCGATGGGGACCAGACGCTCGCCCATCTTTTCGGTGGTGGGAATGCTGCGCAGCAGGCCCTTGGTGTACTCGTGTGCCGGGTGATAGAAGATGGCGTCAGCCGTGCCGCGCTCGCAGATGCGGCCGCCGTACATCACGATGATCTCGTCGCACATGCTGGCGATAACGCCCAGGTCATGGGTGACGATGATGATAGCCATGCCCAGCTTCTTCTGCAGATCCTGCATCAGTTCCAGGATCTGGGCCTGAATGGTCACGTCCAGTGCCGTGGTGGGCTCGTCGGCGATCAGAATATCGGGCTCGCAGGCCAGTGCCATAGCAATCATGACACGCTGGCGCATGCCGCCGCTCAGCTCAAAGGGATACTGGTCGATACGCTTGGTGGGCTCCGGGATGCCAACCAGGGTCAGCATCTCGATAGCACGCTCGCGGGCTTCCTTGCGGTTACGGCCGGTGTGCAGCATGATGCCTTCCATCAGCTGGTTGCCCACGGTGAAGACCGGGTTCAGGCTGGTCATGGGGTCCTGGAAGATGATGGAGCACTTTTTGCCGCGGAAGTTGGCCATCTGGTGCTCGTTCCACTTGGTGATGTCCTCGCCGCGGTACAGAACCTTGCCGCTGGAAATGCGGCCGTTATCAGCCAGGATCTGCATGATGGAATAAGCCGTAACCGACTTGCCCGAACCGGACTCGCCTACGATACCCAGGATCTTACCTTCGTCCAGGTTAAAAGAAACACCGTTTACAGAATGCACTTCGCCGCCTTTGTCGGTAGAGAAGGTGGTGTGCAGGTCCTGCACACTTAACAAATGCTGTTTTTCGCTCATGATGCGTCCCTCCTTCTCTTAGCGCTGCAGCTTGGGGTCGAATGCGTCGCGCAGGCCGTCACCCAGCAGGTTGAAGGCCAGCACGATCAAGCAAATGACCACAGCCGGGAAAATGAACAGGTGCGGATAGCTGGCAATGCCTTCACGTGCGGCATTGGCCAGGCTGCCCAGAGAGGGCATCGGGGCGGAAACGCCCATGCCCAGGAAGCTCAGGTAGCTCTCGGTGAAGATGGCGGAAGGAACCTGCAGGGCAGTGGAGATGATGATGACAGACAGGCAGTTGGGCAGGATGTGCTTGCGCAGGATCCGGCTGGGCTTGGTGCCGATGCACTGTGCTGCCAGCACGTACTCGTTCTGCTTGACGGTCAGGATCTGGCCGCGCACCAGGCGGGCCATGCCGACCCAGTACAGCAGACCGAACACAATGAACATGGAGATCATGTTGGGTCCCAGGGAGGCAAAAATGGTGCCGTCCAGCTTCAGGCTTTCTTTCAGCACCACGCTGAGCAGAATAATGATCAGCATGTCTGGCAGGGAGTATATCACGTCTACGATACGCATCATGATCATATCTACCATGCCGCCGAAATAGCCCGAAATCGAACCGTATATACAGCCGATGACCAGGACCATGATGGCTGCCACGCAGCCAACAGCCAGGGAAACGCGGGTGCCGTACAGAACACGAACAAAGTAGTCACGGCCCAGCTTATCGGTGCCCATGATATGGGGGAACAGCTTTTCGCCGGTCTTTTCCATGTAAGCCTGCTCGGCCTTGGAGTATTCCATGGGGGCCAGGTTGGACATGGTCTTGTCGCGCTTGCCGCCGACCTTGATGATGCCGTCGTAGCTATACGGCACAAACAGGGGGGCAAACAGGATGATTGCCACAATCAAAACCAGCGTGACCATCGAGGCCACTGCCAGAGGGTTCTTCATCAGGCGGCGCAGGCCGTCTTTCAAAAAGGTAGAGCTTTGGCCCATGACCTCTTGCTGTGCTTTTTCTTCGTCCGTTGCAAGGTCAAAATCCTCAAAGGAGAACTTGGACAGGTCTACCTGTGCGGAGAACATGCCCTTTTTGGGCATTCCCTTTTCATCTCTTTCCATACTTCCAAATCTCCTTTCTTACTCAAGACGGATACGGGGGTCGACCAGGGTATAAACGATATCCGTGATGAGGTTGGCAACGACCATCAGGATCGCCAGGAACAGGGTCGTGCCCATGATCAGCGTGTAGTCGCGGTCGGTAATGGAGGAAACGAACTTGCTGCCCAGGCCGCCGATGGTAAAGATGCTCTCAACCACCATGGAACCGGTCAGGATGTAAGCCACCATGGGGCCGACATAGGTGATAACGGGGATCAGTGCGTTGCGCAGTGCATGCTTAAACACCACGAACACCTGCTTAACGCCCTTGGCGCGTGCGGTGCGGATGTAATCCTGAGACAGGGCATCCAGCATGCTGGTCTTGGTCAAACGAGTGATCTGTGCCATGGGGGCAGCTGCCAGTGCGATGATGGGCAGCAGGTAGTTGGGCTTGTTCGGGTCCCAGACGGGGACGAGCTTCAGCTGCATGCAGAAGACCAGTAGCAATAGCGTGCCGAACACGAAACTGGGCAATGCATTGAACAAGGTAACCATGAAAACGATCACACGGTCTGGCCACTTGTTTCGGTTCAAGGCTGCGGTACAGCCCAGAACCAGGCCGATGACGATGGACACGGCAGCGGCGGTCAGGCCCAAACGTGCGGAGACACCCAGGCGGCTGGTGATGGTAGTCCAGATGTCACGGCCGTCCTTCATGGAGATGCCCCAGTCGTTCTTGGTCAGGATGCCCTTCATATACAGTGCATACTGAACCGGCTTGGGTTTCGTCAGATTGAAACGCTCTTCCATCGCCGCACGCACACTGGGCGGAACTTCTTTTTCCGAGGTGAACGGGTCACCGGGGATGGAATGCATCGTGAAGAAGGTGATCGCGCTGATGATGAAAACGGTGAAAATCGCCAGCAGAGTTCGCTTCGCCACATATTTACCCATTAAAATCACTCCCTCTATTTTCCGGGCTGCTTTTGTATGGGAAAACAAGAGCTGCCCGCCGCGTGGTTTCGGCTTTTTGTGCCGCCTGCGATTGTCGCTGAACGGAGAACACAAAAAACGAAAAACGACAGCTGCCGGTTTAGGCTATCGCTGTCGTCCACCAACTTGATACGCATTATGTTACTAAAAAATGAAAGAAATGTCAACAAAAAGAGAAAAATCAATTTAGTGTCCTAAAGGATTTTTGACGGATTTTGTCTGGCGGTATCCACAAAAAAGAAACAAACAAGAGGAACGTGTGCGTCTGTTGAGTACAATCTTATGGACAGTTAGCACAAAAAAGAACCGAAATCTTTGTCGAAAATGCGAGGCGATTTTATGCAAAAATACCCGCCTTTCCCGGCGGGGAAAGACAGGCATTTTAACTCAATTAGGCGTAGCGGTCGATGACGGCCATCATGTCATCCCACTGCTCTTCCATATTTTTCACCAGAGTGAACTGGGTGCGAGCGCGATCCAGGTTCTGGCCGGGGCGATGGGTGGCGAAGTAGTGGTCGCCTTCCAGATAGTCGGTCAGGAAACGGATGCCGCACTCCAGGGTCATCAGCTTAGCGCCCCAGGGCAGGCACTTCTTTTCCAGCTCGGGCATGACAGCACCGGCGGTGGACAGGTAGCCCTTGGCGAACACGTCGAACAGGTGCAGGCTGAAGTGAACCTTGGACTGGTCCGGCTCGTCCTCAGCGCAGTCGTTTGCACCAGAGCGGATGGAGTCGCCGAAGTCATAAGCGGACAGGCCGGGCATGATGGTGTCCAGGTCGATGACGCAGATGCCCTTGCCGGATTCTGCATCCAGCAGAACATTGTTGATCTTGGTGTCGTTGTGGGTGACGCGCAGGGGCAGCTTGCCGGCAGCCAGCAGATCTACCAGGTGGTGGCAGTCTGCCTCGTGGGCATGGATGAAGTCGATTTCCGGCTGGATGTCCTTGGCACGGCCCATCACGTCCTCAGCCAGAGCCTTCTCAAAGTTGGCATAGCGGTTGGGGGTGTCGTGGAAGCGGGCAATGGTCTCGTGCAGGGTAGCAGCGGGATAGTCAGCCAGCTGGTTCATGAAGTTGCCGAAGGTAGCGCCCACGGTGAAGAAATCGTTCTCGGACTCAACCTTTTCCAGGCAGACGGTGTTGGTCACGAAGGTGAACACACGCCAGAAACCGCCCTCGCTGTCGGCGAAGAAAGCCTTGCCGTCCAGGGTACGCACAACGTTCAGGGTCTCGCGCTCCGGGTCGCCGCCAGCAGCGATGATGTGCTCACGCAGATAATCCGTAACGCCGCAGATGTTCTCCATCAGACCCTTGGGATCGGTGAAGATTTCGGTGTTGATGCGCTGCAGGATGTACTTGCGGCTGTTGTCCTCGGTGTGAACCAGGAACGTAGCGTTGATGTGGCCGGAGCCGTAACGCTGAGGATCTACCACGGGGGCAGCGAACTGAAAGGCGTGGAGCGCCTGCTCCAAAGCGGTGTCGGTGATGTTGCTCATAAGATTCCTTCCTTGTCTGGCCTGTCTGGGCCTGGTTTGCGGGTTTATTTTTGCGGTCCGGCCGACGTCGGGGAGTCCTGACGGGTTTGGCTGCGGATCAGCTTGCGGTAGGCAGTGGGGCTCATGTTCTCCGCTTTATGGAAGCACTGAGAGAAGTAGCTCAGCGAAGAAAAGCCCAGCATAGAGGCAATCTGAGACAGACTGTGGTCTGTGTTGCTCAGAAGGTGCTTGCTCTCGGCAATGCGCCGCTTCATCAAATAGGTGATGGGCGAAATGCCGTATTCCTTTTGGAATGTATGGGCGAGGTAGTACTTATTGATGTGTACCATGTCGGCCAACTGGTCCAGAGACGTGTTCTCCCGGAAGTTTTCGTCCAGATAGCGCTTGATGGTAACGCACTCCTTGGTGCGGCCGCGGGCATTGTCCGAAGCACGCATCTGGAAATGGGCGCTGCGCACCAGCCAGATCAACAGGGTTTCCAACAGGTCGGTGCAGACGGTCTCGCAGCCGTCGGCATTCAAGTCGATCTCGCGCAGCAGCATTTGCAGCAAAAAGCGAATACGCTCCCGGTCTACCTGACAGTTCAGGACCGTATAGGGCGCATTGTTGTTGCTGAACAAAAACTCAATACCCTCCACGCCCAGCACCACGTATTCCAGCGGATTGGCGTTCAGACTGGTCTCGGTGTGCTCCACCTGGGGGTTGACGATGACCATGTCGTCCGGAGAGACCGGGTACAGATTGCCTTCGATATTAAATTGTCCCTGCCCGGACAAACAATAAAATAGTTCCGAACAGGCGTGGGTGTGCAAAAGGGAATGCCAATCGCCGCCAAAACGGCTTTTGCTGATGTATAAAAGACGAACAGCTTCCCGCGGGGCGGGAGAAAAGCTGATGTCGAACCGTTCGCTGCTCACGATGCGTCTCCTTTTCTATGGAAAGTTAGGTCTATGCTAGTTATAGCGGATTTTTAGCAGATAAGCAACAAGAATAACAAAAAGAGTAAAATTTAAAGCAAAAACCAGAAACGTGTCGAAGAATTTTTCCTAAAACAAAAGAGAAAAGAACAAAAGAAGCAGAAAAGGGCGATTGTAATACTCTCTTAGAAAAAAGGCTCGCACAGGGAATGTTTTGTGTAATCTGCGTAGAAAGCGACCGTTCCAAGGGCGAAAACAACTGCTTTTGGGGAAACGGAAAGATGCGCCTGTCTTTTATAAGAAAAAGCGCATTTTATATCGAAAGGATGACTTGACAACAAGAAAAGTAAAAAATAGGGCAAGAAGAAGCTTGTTCTTCGGCGCGGATAGGACTATTCTTTAAGTACAATATTCCGCACCTCACTGAGGTGTGGCCTACAGAGCACGTTCGTACGAGTTGTACAACAATATAAAAAAGAAGGAGACTACTATTATGAAGAAGATTTCTCGTCGTTCTTTCCTGCTGGCAACCGGTACTGTTTCTCTGGCTGCTGCACTGACCGCTTGCGGCGGCACCGATGATTCCAAGCCCGAGACCACTGGCAACGAGGGCAACGAAGGCGCAGAGGCTAAGGAGATCAGCGTAGCTGCTCTGGCCAGCGCTTACACCAACGCTTACCCCGCCATGTGGGAGGACGTCTGCGCAGCCTTCACCGAGGAGACCGGCATCAAGGTTTCTACCCTGACCGTCGAGAAGGAACTGGAAGACGTGATCGGACCTTCTATGCAGAGCGGCGACTTCCCCGACGTTGTCACGCTGGCTACCGGCCGTAAGAAGGGCCTGACCGATGACTTCGTGAAGAACAAGCTGATCGCTGAGGTCACCGATGTTCTGAGCCTGACCATTCCCGGCGAGAGCGTTACCGTTGGCGACAAGCTGATGGACGGCTTCATCGGCGGCGTGGGCACCAACCCCTACGGCGACGACAAGACCTACCTGGTCCCCATGTTCTACACCACCTGCGGCCTGTTCTACAATGCTGGCCTGTTCGCAGAAAAGGGCTGGAAAGTGCCCGAGACCTGGGACGAGATGTGGGAGCTGGGTGAGACTGCCAAGAAGGAAGGCATCTACCTGTTCAGCTACGCTACCCCCGGTTACTTCGATACCTTCCTGCCCACCCTGCTGATGGATGTCGGCGGCAAGGAGTTCTTCGAGAAGGCTACTCACTTCGCAGAGGGCATCTGGGACACTCCCGAGGCAGAGTTCTGCTTCGAGGTCTTCGAGAAGGTTGCTAAGTACACCAACCCCATCACTCCTGCACAGGCAAACGGCACTGACTACATGCTGAACCAGGGCATGATCCTGGAGAACAAGGCTCTGTTCATGCCCAACGGCAACTGGGTCATCGGCGAGATGGCTGATAGCCCCCGTGCAGACAACTTCGAGTGGGGCATGACCGTTCTGCCCGCAGCAAAGGAAGGCGGCGACCGCTACGGCTTCGTCTTCATGGAGCAGGCATGGATTCCCGCAGGCGCAGCTCACATCGACGAAGCAAAGCAGTTCCTGGCATTTATGTACAGCGACAAGGCAGCTTCCATCTTCGCACAGGGCGGCGCAGTGCAGCCCATCGAGGGTGCAGCAGAGATGCTGGCTGACGAGACCACTAAGGCTCTGTACGCAAGCTTCATGGACGGCGCTAAGGTCCTGATGGGCGGCTTCGCTTCCTACAAGGCAGAGGCTGGCCTGGGCACCGTGAACGAAGTCTTCCTGCAGCCGTTGAACGGCATGGTTTCCGGCGAGCTGACCCGTGAGGCATGGGTCAAGGACGTGAAGGCAGCAAGCGACAAGATGCGCGCTAACCTGCTGTAATTTCACCTTGCGTCATTCAGTGATTCATAAGTGAAAACGGGCGGCGGTGGGCGGTTCATTCAGTCCACCGCCGTTTTGTTGAGAAAAAAAGATCGTACCCGGATGGGTACAAAAGAAAGGGGCTGCTCTCATTGAAATCCGATAAAAGACGCATCGGCTTTTTGACGTTCTGCTTGGCACCGGCAACGATTCTGTTTCTGGTGTTCATGATCCTGCCTACCCTGAATGTGTTCCGTATGTCCTTGTTTGAGCGAGGCGCTTACTCGCCCAATGAGACTTACGTGGCACTGAACAACTTCAAGGTGCTGTTCGGGGACGTGAAGTTCATCACCGCTATGCAGAACACCATTTTGCTGATCGTGGTGGTTACCATCATCACCTTTGCTTTCGCACTGGTGTTCGCTGGGATTCTGACCCGTGAAAAGCTGAAAGGCCAAAACTTCTTCCGCATTGTGTTTTACATCCCCAACATCCTGTCTGTCGTCGTTATTGCAGGTATCTTCTCTGCAATCTACAAGCCGGAGAACGGTATGCTGAACAGCATCCTCTCTATGCTGTCCGGCAAGACGGTGATGATCCTGTGGAAGGACAAGCCCATGGTCATTGTCAGTATCATCATTGCGATGGTCTGGCAGGCAATCGGTTACTACATGGTTATGTACATGGCATCGATGTCCGCCGTGTCGGAAAGCCTGTATGAGAGCGCAAGCCTGGACGGCGCTGGCCGTCTGACGCAGTTCTTCCAGATTACCATTCCCCTGATCTGGACCAACATTCGTACGACCCTGACCTTCTTTATCATTTCCACCATCAACATGGCGTTCCTGTTCGTTAAGGCAATGATCGCCCCTGGTATGGCGGATGTGGGCCTGAGCTTCATGTACAACCAGAAGGACGCAGGTCTGTATGGCTACAGCATGGCCGCCGGCGTGGTGATGTTCATCTTCTCCTTCGCACTGGCAGGTCTGGTCAACTGGGTCACCAAGCGTGACGTACAGGAGGTGTAATCATGGCTGAAGCTAAAATGAGCAAAAAGAATAAGTCGGAAATTGTTTATAAGGCCTTTATCTATGTTGCCCTGATCACCCTGGCCATTTCGGTCATCGTGCCTGTGGGCTGGGCCTTCCTGGCTTCTCTGAAAGAGAATGCACAGTTCTACGGCAACCCCTGGACCCTGCCCAACGGCCTGCACTGGGAAAACTTCACCAATGCATGGAAGTCCGCTAAGATGGGCAGCTACATGATGAACTCTGTGATGGTCACGGTCATGGCTCTGGCTATGCTGCTGGTCTTCGCACTGCCCTGTGCCTATGCAGTTTCTCGCTTCCCGTTCAAGGGCCGCAGTTTCTTGCAGACCGCTTTCATGGCAGGCCTGTTCATCAACGTGAACTACATCGTTGTGCCCATCTTCCTGATGCTGAAGGACGGCGATACCTGGCTGAAGCAGAACTTTGGCCAGCCCATGCTGCTGAACAACCTGTTTGTTCTGGCTCTGGTGTATGCAGCTACCCACCTGCCTTTCACGGTGTACATTCTGTCCGGTTACTTCGCCTCTCTGCCCCACGACTATGAGGAGGCAGCTTACATCGATGGTGCCGGCTACTTCACCGCTATGGTGCGCATCATCTTCCCCATGGCAAAGCCTTCTATCATCACCATCATCCTGTTCAACTTCCTGTCTTTCTGGAATGAGTACATCATCTCCATGACCCTGATGAGCTCGGCAAAGGGTGCAAAGACCCTGCCCGTCGGCCTGCTGAACCTGATGCAGACCGCACAGGCAAAGACCGAATTTGGTCAGATGTATGCAGGTCTGGTCATGGTCATGCTGCCCACCATCATCCTGTACATCTGCGTGCAGAAACAGCTGACCGAAGGTATGACCGTCGGCGGCCTGAAGGGTTAAAGGAGGCATTTCCATGAAAAACAATTTTTGGCAGGAACACAAGGCTCTGCGTATGATCCTGATGCTGGTTACCTTCGTTGGCGGCCTGGCTCTGCTGTACTACGGCTGGAGCCTGACCGGCGAACTGAAGGGCCTGGGCATTGAGCTGCTGGGCGTAGTCAGCGTGCTGTTTACCCTGTGGCTGTACAACAAGCCTTTCGCAGGCTGATTTTTCACAAGACATAGCATTTGATTGGATTTCAAAAGGAGATTTTCTATGAGCGAAGTAAAGCGCCAGGGCCAGGTCACTATCCCTACCGACGTGGACGTCGTGCCGCAGACACTGGAAATTATGAAGCGCTGGGGCGCAGACGCCCTGCGTGACTGCGACGGCACCGATTTCCCCCAGGAGCTGCGGGATGCCGACGCAAAGGTGTACGCAACTTATTACACCACCCGTAAGGACAACGCATGGGCCAAGGCTAACCCGGACGAGGTGCAGCAGTGCTACATCATGACCGGCTTCTATACTGCCAGCGGCGATACCGTCACCATCCCCCTGCTGAAAGGAATCAGCCCCGAATTGATGCAGGTCAACACCCGTGACGACATCACCCGTTGGTGGGAAGTTATGGACCGCACCACCGGCCAGCCGGTGCCCTGCGACCAGTGGTCTTACGCCGACGGCGCTGTTACCGTGCAGGCTGTGCCTTTCCACGAGTACACCGTCAGCTTCCTGGCTTACCTGATCTGGGACCCTGTGCACATGTACAACGCTACCGTCAATGACTGGAAGGACTTCGAGCACCAGATCACCTTTGACGTGCGCCAGCCCAAGACCCACAAGTATACCATGGAGCGCCTGCGCAAGTTCATTGCCGAGCACCCCTACGTCAACGTCATTCGCTACACCACCTTCTTCCACCAGTTCACCCTGGTGTTTGACGAGCTGAAGCGCGAAAAGTACGTGGACTGGTACGGCTACTCCGCTTCTGTCAGCCCCTACATCCTGGATCAGTTCGAGAAGGAAGTGGGCTACAAGTTCCGTCCTGAGTTCATCATCGACCAGGGCTACTACAACAACCAGTACCGTGTGCCTTCCAAGGAGTTCAAGGACTTCCAGGCCTTCCAGCGCCGCGAGGTTGCTAAGCTGGCCAAGGAAATGGTGGACATCACCCATGAGTGCGGCTGCGAGGCCATGATGTTCCTGGGCGACCACTGGATCGGCACCGAGCCCTTCATGGACGAGTTCAAGTCCATCGGCCTGGATGCCGTGGTCGGCAGCGTGGGCAACGGTTCCACCCTGCGTCTGATCAGCGACATCGACGGCGTGAAGTACACCGAGGGCCGCTTCCTGCCTTACTTCTTCCCGGATACCTTCCACGAGGGCGGCGACCCGGTGAAGGAAGCCAAGGTGAACTGGGTGACCGCTCGCCGCGCTATCCTGCGCAAGCCCATCGACCGTATCGGCTACGGCGGCTACCTGAAGCTGGCTCTGGAGTTCCCCGAGTTCATCGACTACGTCCAGTCTGTCTG
>RCNI01000970.1_pt1 | contig 16412 bp, 11 predicted proteins | sample 2041151 | NCBI WGS metagenome assembly RCNI01 (sample SAMN09708214, study PRJNA481090) | feces metagenome | isolation source: feces | place: Antarctica: Albino Rookery | reverse complement strand
TCGCCATAGCAGCGGTATGCAAGTTCCCTTGCAATGAGCGGGGAAATTCCGGAGAATGTGGAAGTAATCCACTTATCCGCAGTCACGCCCTGTGCATCCAGCCACATTGCCTTGCGTTCAGACTCGCTGACCAAGAAAAAGTCAGGTTTGTTCTGAGCAGGCGGCAATGTATAAAACATACCGGGCAGTAAGTTGCGGTGTACCCCATCACAAGCGCTAATACGGCGCAGACAGTCGATGATACGACCCTCATCATCCACCAGAATAATATTTGATGCCTGCCCCATCAGCTCGACAACGAGCTTTTTATGTACAGGGTCGCCCATTTCGTCATAGCCGCCCAAATCCAAAACCAGTAGTCGGTCCCGATTTGGCTGGGTCACCTGCTCAATCACCGCACTGGTCAGGTGCTTTCGCAGAAGCATGCAGAACATTGGCGGTTCCTGAGGCTGTTCATATTTTTGACTCGTAATATGTACTCGTGCCGTACCCGTGCCGGCAGACACCAGCAGACGGTTATTACCAGCCTTGGAGCGAATACTCAGCAAAATCTGGTCACGCTCAGGCTGCTGCACCTTATCAATTTTTGCCCCAACAATGGTCTGGGACAGTTCACGGCACAACGCCGTAAGAAATACTGCATCCAGTGCCATAGCTTATTCCTCCTCCATCATCAAACGGAAAAGCTCACCAATTCGAGCATACTGTCCTTTCAAATAGAGATAGCCGAATAAAGTTTCCAAACCGGTTGCCGCATGATATTCCCCTGTGGTAGCCTTCTGCGGTGCAGCGTGCATCTTACTGTTGCGACCGCGTTTGTAAACCTGCTCTTCTTTTTCGGTCAGCATCGGCATAACCTTCTTGATGGACTTAGCTTGTGCAGGTGCACAGACATAGGAAACTGTCTTTCTATGTAGTTCACTGACTTTGCCAATGCCCTGTCCGCACAGCATTGTGCGGACCATCAATTCAAATACACCATCGCCCACATGTGCAAGTGCAAGCACACTCAGCTTATCAATTTCGCTGTCGGGCATGGTTGCCTGTTCTGCATTTGGCAGAACAGGGAGAAATAGTTCATTCTTCATCACTTTAAAAAAGCGGGACGGGGTTACCGTCCCACTACCTTTCTATTAATTGTTGCGTACCCCGAACAGTTCCTCATCACTTACTTCAGGCAAGTCGGGAATCGTGTCCATAGGTGCTGTACCCTGAACCGTCTGCATTTCCAGCCACTGTTCCCGGGTAATCAGAATCTGGCGCGGCTTCGAACCTTCAAACGGGCCAACGACACCCAGTTCTTCCATCTGGTCCACAATACGGGCTGCTCTGGAGTAGCCCAGTTTCAGTCTGCGCTGGAGCATAGATACTGAGGCCTGCTTTGCCTCCAGCACCACATCCACCGCCTGCGGCAACAGTTCGTCGAAGTCGCTGTGGGTATCGCCACCGCCATATGCCGGTTCATTACCCTTACTGCTGTTCTTTTCTTCCGCAGCTTTTTCAATCTGCGACTGTACCGACTGGTCGTATTCTGCTTCACAGTGGTTCTTTACGAATTCGATTACGCTTTCGCGCTCCTCATCGGATACGAACGCACCCTGAATACGCACAGGCTTGCCCACACCAATAGGCGCATACAGCATATCACCCATACCGATGAGTTTTTCTGCCCCCTGCTGGTCCAGAATAATGCGGCTTTCCAGAGCGGAGGATACCGCAAACGCAATACGGCTGGGAATATTCGCTTTCATCAGGCCTGTAATAACATCCGCAGAAGGACGCTGAGTAGCAATAACGAGGTGCATACCTGCTGCACGACCCATCTGTGCCACGCGGCAAATGCTCTCTTCTACTTCCTTAGATGCTACCATCATCAGGTCAGCCAGCTCGTCAATAACGATAACTACCTGAGGCATCTTCTTATCGCCGTTGCGTTCGCACACAGCGTTATAGCCGGCCAAATCACGGACACCTGCTTCAGAGAACAGGCGGTAACGCTTCATCATTTCCACAACGGACCATTGCAGTGCGCCTGCGGCCTTCTTAGGGTCGGTTACAACAGGAACATACAAATGTGGGATACCGTTATATACGCCCAATTCAACCATCTTGGGGTCAATCATAATGAGCTTTACTTCGTCGGGAGTTGCCTTGTAAAGTAAGCTCAGCAGCAAGCAGTTAATGCAAACGGACTTACCGGAACCGGTAGTACCGGCAATCAGCAAATGCGGAAGCTTAGCAATGTTGCTGACAATGCTGTTGCCCCCAATATCTTCGCCAATCGCAAAGCTTACTTTGCTCTTAGCCTTGCTGAAGTTGTCCGAACCGATAATATCACGGAGATATACCGTATTGACTACCTTATTGGGCACTTCAATGCCAACCGTAGAGATTTTATCGGGAATAGGTGCAATACGCACGCTGCTGGCACCCAAAGACAGTGCAATATCGTCCGCAAGGTTTGTCACCTTGTTGAGCTTTACGCCGGTGTGCAGCTCAAAGTCATATCGAGTAACCGTAGGCCCACGGGTGCAGCTGACGTAAGACGCATCAACGCCAAAGCTGCTGAGCGTAGTTTCCAGTCTGCGACGGTTAGCCCCTGCTTCGCTCTGGCTGTCGGTAACGTTTCTTGCACCGGAACGAAGAAGATTCATCGGTGGGAACACATACGCCTGAGATTCCGCTTCATCTTTCTTTGCAATTTCAGCAGCAATTTCTTGGAATCCCTGTGCCGTTTCCTTCTTGGTCAGCTTCTTGTTGGGTTCTTCAAAAATGCCGTCTCCATGGAGAAACTCGCCCATTCCAGCCGCAGAAGGTTGAGGTCCGGTATGACTCGGTTCGGGCATAACCACATCGTTATCATCGTCAATCGTCACAGGTCCGGACGCAAAGGGACTTACAGGTCTACGATTGTTTACTGTACCTTTTCGATCAGGAGTCAGACCGATTTCACGGAAACTCGTGGGGTTGTCCACTTCTTCCAGTTCAGGGATTCCCTTGCCTTCAATAGTTTCTGCTTCGGGGATTGGCTGATATAACGGTGAGTGCGTCTTCTTATACATAAAGAAGCTATCATCGTTTACTTCGTATTCGTCATCCAAAAGTACATCCAGAACGCCTTCCTCATCTGTCTTAACCGTTGCTTCAGGCGGAATTGTAGGTTCTACGATGGGAATGTGGATTTGCTGGCAGACAGTGCTTGCCGGCAGTGCCTCAATTGCCTTTTCTTTTTTGGATTTCTTGGGTTCTTTTATTTTAGGTGGTTTAACCGGAATCGGATTCTGCACCGGAGGATAATCCGCAGGATTGTAAACCGGACGGGTGCGAATCATTTCCACAATCTTAGCCAGAGTCAGGTCTGCACCAATGCAGCCAAACAGTGCCATAAGCAAAAGTAAAATTGGTACCGCTCCGTAAACGCTCACCGTATTGTCCAGTCCCAATGCCAGCAGTCCGCAAATTGCACCACCGGAATTCATTGCTGTGCCGGAGGTATAAAGTAGCATCCAAACTTTAGAAAAGCCATCGGACATATGAATCGGCGTACCAAAACACAGTACATGCCAGAGAATCCCCAGCAGCACAGGAAGCAAAAATACGCTGGTCACACGTAAAACCACCGGACGGCCACGGTGCGTCAGCAAGATTACCCCTGCCCACAGACAGCTGACAGGAAGAATCCAATAGCCATAGCCGATTAGACCTTTCACCGTTCCACTTACGAAACGGAAAAACAGTGCATCGACATCAAAGTAGCCAATCAAAAACAGCATTGCCAAAATCAGGCAAATAACGCCGCATACTTCCCTGCGGATTGGTGGTGGTTCGGGTTGTGCAGGCCGTCTCTTGTTTGATGAAGTTGACCTCGATGTCGATTTCGTATTTCTACCGGAGGAATTACCTCCGGATCTTGATGTAGATGTAGATTTTCTTTTGGCAGCGGTTGTCGTTTCGCTTTGTCTTGCCATGCGATCAGACCTCCTTTATACTTAAAACTTACAAAATAGCCGTCAGAATAATGGCGATAAAGCCAGCACCCCAGCAGTAATAGCTGAAGTCGGTAACCTTACCTGCCTTTGCAATTTTCTGCAGCACACTGATGGACAGTACACCCAGTACCATAGACACTGCCGTGCCGATGAAATACGCAGGCAAGAATCGTACGTCTACGCCATAAGAAATAGCCTGCGCAAAACGAACAATGGTTGCCACTAGAACCGTAGGTACCGAGAGTAGGATGGAAAACTTCACTGCATATTCACGGTCAATTCCGCAGCCCATAGCCGCAGCAATGGTCACACCGGGACGAGACATGCCGGGAATAACCGCAACTAGCTGACATACACCAATAATCACCGCATCCACAATGGTAATGTTCTTTCCATCTTTTCTGCCGGGCAGAAAATGACTTGCTGCATACAGCAGGAAACCGGTGAGAATCATGATGATACCAATCAATATTGTGTGGTTCAGCAGTTCCCCAACTAGGTTATGTATAGGGAATACAAGCAGCATAGGCAATGTACCAATGAGCAGCATCAGCAGCTGACGTGCGCTAAAACGTGCTTTTTCACGCAGTTTACGGTCAGATGTTGTAAATGTGGTAATGCAGCCATCCCACATTTCCACTAAATCCTGTCTGTACATGAGGCAAATCGCTATCAATGTGCTCAAATGCAATAATGCCTTAAACAGCATGTGGTTTTCATCAGCAACGGTCAAACCGAACAGGTTTTGTACAATGGCCGTATGTCCTGAGCTGGAAATGGGTAAAAATTCCGCTATACCCTGAATCAAGCCAAAAATTATTGCATTTGCTATTGTCATATGTAGCCCTCCCTGAATGAACATCTCTATGTTCAGCCGACGGCGATGCCGACGTACATTTTATCATGTTACTATACCATGAAATCGTCGAAATAACAAGAAGCTAGGTCGGGGTTTGTGGTTTTCACTGAATCCGGCAGTGTATTCCCAGTTTACCCCTTCCGAAGCACCAAATTTATCCCAGCTTACGCTTATCAATTTCTTCATGCAAATACGCCAACGCATCGCTGAGCGTGCCAAGTGAGTCGATTAGACCGCACTCTACGGCCTGCTTACCATCGATAATGGTTCCCACATCGTTTGCCATCTGGTCAGTAGCCATCATCAGCTCATTGAGTTTCTCAGGCGTAATGTGGCTGTGCGAAGTGATAAACTCTGCAATGCGCTGCTGCGTTTTGGCAAAATACTGCCATGACTGCGGTGCACCAATCACAAGTCCGGTCATGCGCACAGGGTGCAGCATCATGGCCGCACTTGGAGCAATAAACGACCGCTTACCACTCACCGCAATAGGCACACCGATGGAGTGGCTACCGCCCAAAACCAAAGTCGCTGATGGCTTGCTCATACCGGCAATCACTTCAGCAATAGCAAGTCCGGCTTCCACATCGCCGCCCATAGTATTCAGAAGAATCAGCAGTGCATCAATCTCATTTGACTCCTCAACTGCCGCCAGCATTGGCAAAACATGCTCGTATTTCGTGCCTTTATTATCATCGCCCGCACTGGTGTGTCCCTCAATCTGCCCAATAATAGTCAGGCAGTGGATACTTCCCTTCTCATTCTTCACATCTGTGCTGCCCAGTTCCGTAATGGTATCCCGCTGTTGTTCATTCATAGAAAAATCCCTCCCACAGTATTTTGCACTGTGGGAGGGATTTTAAACATAAATTCAATTTTCTGTGCGTATGCAACTACTTATTTTGCAGGTTCAACAGAGATAACTTCGCCCTGGAATGCATCGACTTCAGACAGTTCACCCTTGTAGGTAACAACAACCTTGTCGCCTTCTTTAGCATCACCCAGCAGCTTAGGAGTTTCGTCGTCAGCAGCAAAAGTGTAGCTGTTGCCCTGATCGTCGGTAAGAATGAACATGAAGTCCTTTACCTGTTCCAGAGTGCCGGTAACTGTGCTTGCATCACCATCGGTCTTATCCTTGTCGCCGCCTGCGCTGCAACCAGCAGCAAACAACAGGGTCATTGCAGTTAGCAGAGCAAAAAATCTTTTCATAATCGTTTCCTCACTTTAAAAATTTATTGACTAGTTGTCTATTTATTGTCTAGTCATAATATAGACCGAGGGACACTGAAAAAGGTGACAAAATCTGTTGCACATTTAAAAAAATTTCAGGCAGACTTTATCGGTCTGCCTGAATGATTATCTTACTTATCGTTGTACAGTGCTGCGCATGCCTTGTAGGTCATGTAGCAGTCGAACTTGGAAACCAGTTCCAGAGGAGCATGCATGCTCATTACGGGAACACCTGCATCAATGGTTTCGATGCCACGGTTTGCCATGTACTTTGCAATGGTGCCGCCGCCACCCTGGTCAACCTTGCCCAGTTCAGCAAGCTGCCAAGAAACATTGTTTTCTGCAAAAACTCTGCGAACATAGCCAACAGTTTCAGCAGCAGCATCGCTCGTGCCACTCTTGCCGCGAGAACCGGTGTACTTGCTGATTGCAACACCGTAATTGAACTTGCCGTTGTTGGTCTTTTCGCTTACATCGGGGTACAGAGGATCGAAAGCATTGCATACATCAGCAGACAGACAGAAGCTGTTTTCATAGCAGTGACGCAGCTCAACATTCTGTTCAGCGCACAGGTCTTCCATGAAGTGGTCAAATGCAGCAGACTGCATACCGGTAACGCCGTCAGAGCCGGTTTCTTCCTTGTCAGCCAGGATGCAAACTGCGGTGCGAGAAGGTACGCCCAGTTCCAGAATTGCCTTCAGTTCTGCGTAAGCGCAGGAGCGGTCATCGTGGCCGTAAGCGCCGATCATAGAACGATCCAGACCGAAGTCACGAACTTCCATAGCGGGTACAACTTCCAGTTCAGCAGACAGGAAGTCTTCTTCAGTGATGCCGTAACGGCTGTTCAAAATGCTCATTACAGCCAGCTTAACACGGTTTTCGCCTTCGCAGTCATAAGGAACGGAACCGATGAGCACCTTCAGGCCTTCGCCGGTATGTGCTTCGCTCAGCTTCTTCTCGTTCTGGGTTGCAGACAGGTGAGGCAGCAGGTCAGTGATAACAAACTGAGGATCTTCAGGATTGCGACCGATAGAAATGTCAACGGTTTCGCCGTTATTCAGCACAACAACGCCGTGCAGTTCCAGAGGAATAGCAACCCACTGATACTTGCGGATACCACCGTAGTAGTGGGTGCGGAAGTATGCCAGTTCATCGGATTCCATCAGAGGCTGGGGCTTCAGGTCCAGACGAGGTGCGTCAACATGAGCGCCGGCAATCACAACGCCTTCGCTCAGAGGCTTTTCACCCATAACTACCAGAGTCAGGGACTTGCCACGGTTGTTAAAGTACAGCTTAGTACCAGGCTGCATGGGCATACCGACCTTGTATTCTACAAAGCCTTCTGCTTCTGCCATTGCAACGGCTGCCTTTACGCATTCACGTTCGGTGCGGTTGTCGTTCAGATAGCTCTTGTAGCCTTCGCAGTATGCATTCATTGCTGCAATTTCGTCAGCGTCCATCAGATCATAGCCGTGCTTGGGCTGATAATACAGATTCTTAGCAATTTCATTTGCGTTTGCCATGATGATTCATTACCTCCATAAAATAATTTCTCGATTGTTCCGCAAAATCTTCCTGCGTGCCATCGTTGACCAAAATATAGTCGCAATGCTCACGATAGAAGTCATCGGATTTCTGGGATTCCACGCGGTGACGGGCATAATCTTCCGAAATGCCGTCTCGTGCCATGATCCGAGCAATACGGTCCTCCTTAGGAGCCAGAACGCCCACCAGTGGGCCGTACTTTTCGTTCATGCCGCTTTCGATATATGCAATCGCATCAACGGCCGCCAATGTGCCGCCTGCCATTGCCCAATCCCCCAGCATACGGTCCACTTCTTCGAGGACTGCTGCATGGGTGATTGTGTTCAGTTCCAATAGTGCCTCCGGGTCATAGAATACCACTTCACCAATCTTCTTGGTGTTCAGCACGCCGTTTTCATATACATCGCCAAAACGAGCGGTAAGTTTTTCTTTCAAATCCTCGCTGGTTTCAGTAAGACGATGATACACCGCATCGCAGTCAATGACAAGACCGCCAAGGGCTTCAATTTCTTTGAGTGCAGTAGTTTTTCCGCAGCCGGTGCCACCGGTAATGCCGATAACGGTCATATGTTCCACCAGTGCCGCAGCAATATCTTCCGCAGGCAGAGCACCCTGACGCAAAATGCGGTAAGGTTTCTGCGACAGGTCAATGAGCGTTGACTCCTTGCCAATCCCGCACACACCGCCGTCAATCACAGCAGGGATTTTATCTCCCAATCCGTCCAGCACGTCTTGCACACACTTCGGACTGGGCTGACCGGAAATATTCGCAGACGGTGCAGCCAGAGGCAAATCGCACTCGGCAAGAAGTGCCAGTGTTTTGGGGTGGTCGGGGCAGCGAAGGCCGACAGTAGTTCCCCCCGCTCTCACCGTACCGGACACGCAGTCTTTTGCTTTCAGTACAATCGTCAGAGGACCCGGCCAGAACTTATCCGCCAGCACATACGCAGTCTCCGGAACATCTTCGCAATACTTTTCCATTGCAGAAGCATCATGTACCATCAGGCTCAGAGGTTTTACCTCAGGTCTACCCTTCACACGGTAAATTTCATTTACTGCGTCCTCGTTCATGCCGTTACCGGCCAGACCATAAACCGTTTCCGTCGGAACCGCTACCAGTCCGCCATCACGAATGATGTTGGCCGCCTGTTTCATATCATCTGTAATAATGGTTGTCCTCATGCATTTCCCTCCACTTGCTGCAGTCGCTCAGCTTGGTCAGCGGTCACGATAGCATCAATAAGCTCATCCAAATCGCCATTCATGATTTGGTCTATTTTGTACAGGGTAAGACCGATTCTATGGTCAGTTACTCTGCCCTGAGGAAAGTTGTAGGTGCGAATACGCTCGTTGCGCATACCCGTGCCCACCTGACTGCGACGGTCAGCCGCAATCGCATCGGCCTGCTTTTGGCACTCTGCGTCATACAGACGGCTAGTCAGAATGCTAATGGCACGGTCTTTGTTTTTGTACTGGCTTCGCTCGTCCTGACATTCCACAACCGTACCCGTAGGAATATGGGTTACACGGATTGCAGAAGATGTCTTATTGACCTTCTGTCCGCCTGCACCGGAGGAACGGAAGGTATCAATCTGCAAATCCTTGGGGTCAATGTGGAAGTCCACGGGATCGACCTCCGGCAGCACTGCAACAGTCGCCGTACTGGTGTGTACTCGACCGCCTGATTCCGTTTCCGGCACACGCTGTACACGGTGTACCCCGCTCTCGAACTTTAGTCGGGAATAAGCGCCTTCCCCTTCAATGATAAAGCTGATTTCCTTAATTCCGCCCAGCTCGGTTTCATTGAGGTTCATGATTTCCGTCTTCCATTTGCGGGTATCGGCATACATGGAGTACATACGGTACAGATTTGCAGCAAACAGCGCCGATTCCTCTCCGCCTACACCTGCACGAATTTCCACAATAACATTGCGCTCATCATTTGGGTCCTTAGGCAGCAACAGCAGTTTCAGTTCATGCTCCAGTCGAGCGATGTCTTCTTTCGCCTGTGCAAATTCTTCGTGGGCAAGTTCCTTAAATTCGGGATCGTCCATGAGCATTTTTGCATCTTCCAGCGTCTGCACCGCAGTCTGGTATTCCGCATAGGTATCCATCAGCGGTTGCAGGCGGTTCTGTTCCTTCTGGAGCTTGGTGCTCTGCTCCACATTGTCATAGGTTTCCGGTTGGTTCAAGCGATGCTGAATTTCCTCGTACCGTCTTTGTACTTGTTTCAGTTTGTCTAACATACGATACCTCCCGGTCTGTTATTTATTCTCCCAGCAAACTGATCTGGGTTTCGCCTCGATCCTCTGGGCGCAGCAGCGCACCGGTGGCAGGCAGAGTCTTTGCCTTATAGCGGTTTAGATTTTGCAGTCCGCTTTCTTTCAGTGTCGTCACCTGTTCCAGCTTGTACTTTGGCTTCATCTTCATTACCGCAACGCCAAGGGTTGTACGGCTCGCCTTTGTCTGGAGCATTTCGGTGGGCAGAATCAGTGCTCTGCCTTCGGTTGTAAAGAGAACCAGTTCAGTTTCTTCCTTGATGGGCACAACGGCCACCAAAGGACTCTTATCCGAGTAAGCACCCGTCAGGCGCTTACGATTGGTCTTAGTGTCGTACACACTTTCGGGGAACTTTGCAACCTTGCCGTTTTCAAAGAGCAGCAGCAACGTTGCATCGTAATCGGCAGGAATCATGGTGATGATGTTTTCCCCTTCGTCCATCTCCAGCTTTACCGGCAGGTAGGTACCCAGTACAGAAGCCTTTGCATCTTCCATCTCACGAATGCGCAGCTTATAAACCTGCTGCTTATCGGTGAAAATCAAGAACTCCTTGCGGTTGGTCGTTTCGTAGCTGACCAATGCATCGTCGCCGTCTTTGTACTTCTGTTCGGAGTTCATACGCAAAGACTGAGGGGTAATTTTCTTGAAGTAGCCCTGCTGAGACAGGAACACGGTGCAGGGGTAATCGGGCACAATGTCCTCCTCGGTGAGCGTATGCACCTGACTTGCATTCACAATGCCGGTACGACGAGGTGTGGGGTACTTCTTCATGACATCTTTCAGTTCACGAATGATGATGTTCTTAATTTTTGCAGAGCTATTGAGGGTTGCTTCCAGTTCCGCAATCTCCGTTTCCAGCTTCTCGGTTTCTTCCAAGCGGCGGAGAATATATTCACGGTTAATATTACGCAGCTTAATCTCTGCCACATAATTTGCCTGAATTTCATCGATGCCGAAGCCTTCCATCAGGTTGGGGACAACATCGGCTTCTTTTTCGGTTTCACGGATAATCTTGATGGCCTTGTCGATGTCCACCAAAATCTTACCCAGACCTTGCAGCAGGTGCAGCTTGTCTTTTTTCTTGCCCAAATCGAAGAATACTCTTCTCTTTACGCAGTCCGTACGCCATGCGCACCACTCGCCCAGAATTTCCTTTACGCCCATAACCTTGGGGTATCCGCCAATGAGGATATTAAAGTTACAGGGGAAGTTATCCTGCAAAGAGGTCATCTTGAACAGCTTCTGCATGAGCAGTTCCGGATCAGTTCCCTTCTTCAGGTCAATTGCCAGCTTCAGACCATCCAGACCGGTTTCATCACGCATATCGGAAATTTCTTTGACCTTGCCGGTTTTTACCAGCTCAGCCACCTTGTCGATGATAATTTCCGACTTGGTGGTGTACGGAATTTCGTAGATTTCGATGATATTTGCCTTGGGGTCGTGCTTCCAGCGTGCACGCACAGGGAAGCTGCCTCGACCGGTCTCGTAAATCTTACGCATTTCGGCTTCATTATAAATAATCTCGCCGCCCGTAGCAAAGTCGGGAGCGGGCATGACTTCCATAATGTCGCAGTCAGGGTTATTCAGGTAATTGATGGTTGCCTGACAGCACTCGGTCAAGTTGAAGCCACAAATCTGGCTGGCCATACCGACCGCAATACCCATATTTGCCGAAACCAGAATATTGGGGTAAGTGGTAGGCAGCAGTGCAGGCTCTTTCATGGTGCCATCGTAGTTGTCGACAAAATCGACGGTATCGCTGTCAATGTCACGGAACAGCTCTGCGCAAATGTCCGCCAGTTTTGCCTCGGTGTATCGAGGTGCTGCGTAACTCATATCACGAGAGTAAACCTTACCGAAGTTACCCTTGGAATCGATAAACGGTGTCAGCAGTGCACCATTACCCTTGGAAAGGCGCACCATCGTTTCGTAGATGGCCGCATCACCGTGGGGGTTGAGGCGCATAGTCTGGCCGACAATGTTTGCCGACTTGGTCTTATTGCCCTTGAGCAGGTTCATCAAATACATCGTGTACAGCAGCTTACGGTGAGAGGGCTTAAAGCCGTCAATCTCGGGGATAGCACGGGACACAATGACGCTCATGGCATAGGGCATATAGTTGACTTCCAGTGTCTCGGTGATGGGCTGTTCCAAAACCTGTCCCACCAGACCGATAACATTGGGATTATTTGTATTATGTTGTACTTCTCTTTCCGCTTTTTTCTTAGCCATGTTCTCTACGGTTCTCCTTTAGCTCAAGTCCGCAAATTCCAGGTAGTAACCGCCCTCCTGGGCAATGTACTCCTTACGTGCTGTCAGATTATCGCCCAACAGCATATCGAAAATCATCTGCGTATGCTGAGCGTCCTCAGGCATAACGCGAATCAATCTGCGGGTTTCAGGACACATGGTGGTCAGCCACATCATTTCAGGGTCGTTTTCACCCAGACCTTTCGATCTCTGAATGGTACATTTTGTGCCGTTCAGTTGTGTGACAATGTTGGTTTTTTCTTCCTCTGTGTAAGCAAAGTAAGTCTTGCCCTTGCAGTTGATTTCATACAGAGGGGTTTCTGCGATATACACCATGCCTTCTTTAATCAGAGAAGGAATCAGACGATAAATCATGGTGATAATCAGCGTACGAATCTGGTAGCCGTCAACGTCCGCATCGGAGCAGATGATGATTTTATTCCAGCGAAGGTTATTCATATCAAAAGGAGAAATATCCTTAATGTGCTTGTCCTTCACTTCAACACCACAGCCCAGTACCTTCAGCAGGTCAGTGATAATCTCACTGGAGAAGATACGGCCGTAATCGCTCTTCAGGCAGTTCAGAATCTTACCACGCACAGGCATAATGCCCTGAGTCGTGGAGTCACGAGACTGCTTAACTGCACCCAAAGCGGAGTCGCCTTCCACGATATACAGTTCACGGACATTGGGGTCCTTGCTGCGGCAGTCAACAAACTTCTGCACACGGTTGGACAGGTCCATGTTACCGGTGAGCTTTTTCTTAATGGTCTGGCGAGCACGCTCTGCCTGCTCACGGGAACGCTTGTTAATCAGAATCTGGTCAATGACACGGTCAGCCTCCAGACGGTTTTCCGTGAAGTAAATCTCCAGATTTTCTTTAAAGAAGGCAGTCATTGCCTCCTGAATAAAGCGGTTTGTGATACTTTTTTTGGTCTGGTTCTCATAGGATGTCTGGGTAGAGAAACAGTTGGTGACCAAAATCAGGCAGTCGGCAATATCCTGAAACTTAATCTTGGATTCCTTACTCTGGTACTTATTGGTCTTTTTAATGTAATCGTCCACAGCAGACACGAATGCGGAATTGGTTGCCTTTTCAGGGGCACCGCCGTGTTCCAGCCAAGAAGAGTTGTGGTAGTACTCAATAAGGTTCGTCTTATTGGAGAAGCAGAATGCAGCAGACAGCTTTACCTTGTATTCAGGCTTATCTGCTCTATCTCTGCCACGACGCTCGGTGCTAATGAACACAGGAGCAGTCATCGCCGTTTCGCCGCCGATTTCCTTAACATAGTCTGCGATACCGTTTTCATACAGGTACTCCGTCTTTTCGAACTTACCGTTCTTTTCAACACGCAGCACAAACTTAACCCCGGCATTAACAACAGCCTGACGGCGCAGAACATCGTGATAATACTCTTCGGGGATATTGATATCGGTAAATACTTCAATATCGGGCTTAAAGCGAATGGTAGAACCGGTCTGCTTGCGGTCAGTGGGTACAACGGACAATTCCTCGCCCTTCTTACCCATGGGTACACCCTTTTTGAAGTGCAAATCGTAACGCTTCCCGTCACGGCGAACCGTTACATCCATATATTCAGAGGAATACTGTGTAGCACAAGAACCCAGACCATTCAGGCCCAAGGAAAACTCGTAGTTTTCCCCTTCTTCATTCTTGTACTTACCGCCTGCATACAGTTCGCAGAACACCAGTTCCCAGTTAAATCGTTTTTCGTTGGGGTTCCAATCCAGAGGGCAGCCTCTGCCAAAGTCTTCCACTTCAATGGAACCATCTTCATAGGCCGTCAGGTTAATCACATGACCATAGCCTTCTCTCGCTTCGTCAATCGCATTGGACAGAATCTCGAACACTGCATGTTCGCAGCCCTCCAGACCGTCCGATCCGAAGATAACACCAGGGCGTTTTCTGACTCGGTCAGCACCCTTCAGCTGTGAAATACTGTCGTTTCCGTAATTTTCCGCCATGAAATCTCCTTTTTCCTTAAACACTATAAATAGCCATTATAATTTGTATATTATAGTATACATTTTCCCCATTTGCAAGAATTTACCGTATGCCGTGCATTCGCATAAAATTCGGCATTCTCATTTGCTGAATACGCTGTCCCGGTATCATTGGGATAGATATGACAATATCTGCGTTTTTTATGCTTGTTAAACAATACTATTACCTATTTGTTACTTATTGCACTACTTTTTTAACAATTTTTAGCGCATTCATCACCAAATTTTGGCTGAATTCCATTGTTTTCCAAACAGATAAGAATTATAATGAGGGTGCAAGTTCGTACTTACAGAGCCGAATATCGGAATTGCTGGATTCGGCTTAAAAAATATAACGGAGGAAATCAAATGAGCAAAAAGTTTTGTTACCTGTTCACTGAAGGCAACGCAGGCATGCGTGACCTGCTGGGTGGTAAGGGCGCAAACCTGGCAGAAATGACCAATCTTGGCCTGCCTGTTCCCCAGGGTTTCACCATCAGTACCGAAGCATGCACCCAGTACTACGAAGACGGTCGTCAAATCAACCCCGAAATCGAAGCAGAAATCATGGAATACCTTTCCAAGATGGAAGAAATCACCGGCAAAAAATTCGGTGATGCACATAATCCTCTGCTGGTTTCCGTGCGCTCCGGCGCTCGTGCCTCCATGCCCGGCATGATGGATACGATTCTGAACCTCGGTCTAAACGATACCGTTGTAGAAGTTCTGGCGGAAAAGTCCGGCAATCCTCGTTGGGCTTATGACTGCTATCGTCGCTTCATTCAGATGTACTCCGATGTCGTTATGGAAGTTGGCAAGAAATACTTTGAAGAGCTGATTGACGACATGAAACAGGCTCGCGGCGTAACGCACGATGTTGAACTGACCGCCGAAGACCTGAAAGAATTGGCAAACCAGTTTAAGGCAGAATATAAAGAAAAAGTCGGTGAGGACTTCCCCTCTGACCCGAAAGACCAGCTTCTCGGCGCAATCAAGGCGGTATTCCGTTCTTGGGATAATCCCCGTGCAAATGTATACCGCCGTGATAACGATATTCCCTATTCTTGGGGTACCGCTGTTAACGTACAGATGATGGTATTCGGCAACTTGGGCAACACCTCCGGTACCGGCGTAGCCTTCACCCGCAACCCCGCAAACGGTGAACGCCAGCTGTTCGGTGAGTTCCTTATGAACGCACAGGGCGAAGATGTTGTTGCAGGTATTCGTACGCCTCAGTCCATCGACCATCTGGCCGAAGTTATGCCCGAGGTCTACGACCAGTTCGTTGATATTTGCGACAAGTTGGAAAAGCACTACCACGATATGCAGGACATGGAATTTACCATTGAAGACCGCAAGCTGTACATGCTGCAAACCCGTAATGGTAAACGCACCCCCGCAGCTGCACTGAAGATTGCCTGCGATTTGGTGGACGAAGGCATGATTACCGAAAAACAGGCCGTTGCCATGATTGATCCTCGTTCTCTGGATACTATGCTGCACCCCACCTTTGACGATAATGCGCTGAAAGCAGCTCCTGTAATCGGTTCTGCTCTGGCTGCATCTCCCGGTGCTGCTAGTGGACGCATTGTATTCACCGCTGAAACCGCTAAAAGCTGGGCAGATGCAGGTGAAAAGGTCATTTTGGTTCGTCTGGAAACTTCCCCCGAAGATATCGAAGGCATGAAAGCTGCTCGTGGCATTCTGACCGTTCGTGGCGGCATGACCTCTCACGCAGCCGTTGTTGCTCGTGGTATGGGCACTTGCTGTGTATCCGGCTGCACCGCAATTAAGATGGACGAAGCAAACAAGAAGTTTGAACTCGGCGGCAAGACCTTCCATGAAGGCGATTGGCTGAGCTTGGACGGTACTACGGGTAAGATTTACGAAGGGGCTATCCCCACTGTTGAAGCCACCATTTCCGGTGAATTTGGCCGTGTTATGGGCTGGGCCGATAAATACCGTCGTCTGAAAGTGCGTACCAACGCCGACTCTCCTCGCGACGCACTTCAGGCTCGCCGATTCGGCGCACAGGGCATCGGTCTGTGCCGTACCGAACATATGTTCTTTGAAGAAGACCGTATCCCTGCTATCCGTGAAATGATTTGCTCCGATACTGTTGAGCAGCGTGAAAAAGCTCTGGCAAAGCTGGAACCCATGCAGCAGAGTGACTTTGAGGGCATCTACGAAGCTATGGAAAGCTACCCGGTAACCATTCGTTTCCTCGATCCCCCTCTGCATGAGTTCGTGCCCAC
>RCNI01000969.1_pt1 | contig 16417 bp, 13 predicted proteins | sample 2041151 | NCBI WGS metagenome assembly RCNI01 (sample SAMN09708214, study PRJNA481090) | feces metagenome | isolation source: feces | place: Antarctica: Albino Rookery | reverse complement strand
GACGCCAAAGCCGTCCATCGCTTGCTGCGCCAGCTGCGGCTGACTTTGGAGCGGCGTGTAGTAGAATCCGGGAATGGCTTTGCCGCCGATGTGCTTGGAGCGGCATCCACTGCTCGGGGCGTGGTGGATGACACCATCAGCGGCCTTGCACAGCTGCGCTATCTGCAGCAGCTGGACGATCGCTTTGAAGAGGAAGGGGAAGCGGTGTGCGCCATGTTCCGGGACAACTGCAAGCGGCTCTTTGCCCGGGAGCGGCTGACCCTGTCCCTCACCGGCGAGGCAGATGTTCAGTGGCTGGACGAAGCTCGGGAGCGGATTCCTCAGGGCAGTGGTATGGGCGAGCCGGTACCGTACCCCCTGACCCACCGGGGCCAGTTGGGCATCCAGATTCCGGCGGACATCGGCTTTGCCGCCTGCGGCAGCCACCTCTCCGTGGCGAACGCAGCATATTCCGGCGTGGCCCGGGTGGCAGCGCAGTCCCTGACTTACGGGTATCTTTGGGACACCATCCGAGTGAAGGGCGGCGCCTACGGCACCCAGCTGGATGTGCGTCCGGACGGAAGCTGGAGCATGAGCTCCTACCGTGACCCGAACTGCAGCCGCTCTCTGGATGACTTCCGCAACGTGGGTGAGGCCCTGCGTGCGTTCTGCGATCAGGAGGAAAGCTTGGATAAGTATATCATCAGTACCATCGGCGATGCCCAGCCGGTGATGACGCCTCAGATGGAAGGACTTCGGGCGGTGTTGATGTATTTCTCCGGACGGACGAATGAGGATTTGCAGCGGACTTACTCTGAAATGCTCCATACTACCCGGGAGCAGCTCCGGGCATTCAGCTATGTGCTGGATGGGCTGACCGAGGGTGCGCCGGTGTGCGTTGTGGGCGGAAAACGCCTGCTGGATGATTGCGGCGACAAGCTGGATGGCCGAGAGATGCTGACAGTGTAAGCTGAAAGGAAAGGGAAAACGCCCGGACGGGGTACCGTCCGGGCGTTTTTTGGCTGCCGTGAGAACTGTGATTGTAAAAAACACGAGAAAAGGGTAAAAAAAGAAGCAAAAACTATTTGAAGTACGGGAGGAAATATGGTACTATACATGGAGAGGGTTTTCCATAACTTGTCAAGCGTGGATGAATACCGTGAATGAGATTGTTGCGTGCGTCGTTGTCACGGAGAATACCTTCAATGTAAGCCAGGGATGCGGTGCAGCGAGTACCGTTCTCTGTGCTGTCGTAAGGAGAATAGAACATGAGTTTTGCGATTTTTACCGATACTTCTGCCAACCTGCCGACGCCGGAAACCGTTCGGCTTGGCATTTCTGTGGTGCCGCTGTCTTATTCCGTGGACGGAGTGGAGCATGAGTGCCTGGATACGGAGGCATTTCAGGCGGCGGACTATTATGAGTCCATGAAGGGCAGCACGGTCATCAAAACCTCTCAGGTCAACCCTCAGAAGTATATGGATTACATGGAGTCCGCATTGCAGGAGGGAAAGGACATTCTGTTTGTGGGTATGTCCTCCGGAATCAGCGGTTCCTTTGGCTCTGCCAAGATTGCCCGGGAGCAGCTTTTGGAGGACTATCCGGAGCGTTCCATCCGTCTGGTGGACAGTCTGGGTGCCTCTTTGGGCGAGGGCCTGCTGGTGCTGAAGGCCAGCGTCTGCCGGGAAAGCGGCATGAGTCTGGATGAAACGGCAGATTATCTGGAAGAAGCCAAGGCCAATCTGTACCAGCTCTTTACCGTGGATAATCTGATGCACCTGCGCAAGGGCGGACGCCTTTCCAATGCGGCAGCCATTGTGGGCTCTCTGCTGAACATCAAGCCTTTGCTGAAGGGCAATGAGAACGGACAAATCGTTTCCTTCGAGAAGGTGCGTGGCCGCAAAGCGGTCATCCATGAGATTGCCAAGCACTATAATGAGCTGGTGGTGAAGGCAGAGGAGCAGATTGTGGGCATTTCCCACTGCCATTGTCTGGAGGATGCGGAAAAGCTGGCAGACCTCATTCGCCAGACCAATCCCCCCAAGGAGATCATCATTGTGGAGCATGAGCCTGTGACCGGCTCTTATCTTGGCCCCGGTGCACTGGCGCTCTACTTCGGCGGTGACAAGGAAGTTCGCCTGCATTAACGACATTAAGGCAGCATTCCGCAAAACGGAATGCTGCCTTTTTTGTGGGAAAAGCGGCGGGACTGAAGTCACGCCGCTTGGTGCTTCCTTAATTCAGGTTCGTTTGGATCGCCTCATCCAGCAGTTGGAGCTCTTCTTCGGAGAGCGTCCAGTCGGTGGCGGCGCAGTTCTGCTCCACCTTGGCACGGGTCTGAGCGCCCACAATGCAGTTGGAGGTGCAGTTTTGCTGCAGCGTCCAGTTAAGCGCCACCTGCGCCACAGGCACCCCACGCTGGTCGGCCACAGAATCCATCGTGTTCAAGAGTCTCATGACCTGAGAGAACATCGGCTCCTTGAAGTAGGGATAGAAGCGGCTCCGGTTGTCCTCCGGGGCAAAGGAGGGGAGGGTGCGGTAAGCACCGGTGAGGATTCCGCCGCCCAATGGGCCGTAGGCCATCACGCCCATGTTCCGGGCGACACACCAATCCATCGTGGCACGGTTTGACTGATCCACCATGGAAAATTGGGGCTGATAGGCCACCACTTCGCCGTATTTTTTGGCTTCCTCCATCTGTGCCACGCTGAAATTGCTCACACCGATGTAGCGGATTTTGCCCGCCTGTTTCAGAGAATTCAGGACATCCATGGTTTCTTCCAGCGGAATGGAAGGGTCAGGCCAGTGGATGAGGTAGAGGTCGATGTAGTCGGTGCGGAGATTCCGCAGAGAAGCGTCACATTCCGCCAGAATCCGGTCTTTGCGGAGGGAGCGGATATATTTGCCATCGACAAATTCCGTGCCGCACTTGGTGGAAATAAACATTTTGTGCCGAAGCCCCAGCTCTTCCAGAGCTTTGCCCACATAGCGCTCGGCAGCGCCGGCATTGTAGGCGGGAGCGGTGTCAATAAAGTTGATGCCAGACTCTGCGGCAGCACGGATGGCGTCCAGACGGGTTTCGTCGGAATAGCTGTCCCAGCCGGAACCGCCCAGCCCCCAAGTGCCAAGCACCAGCTGGGACAAATGCTCCTCAGGGCCAAATTTCACATAATTCATAAATCTTTGCACCTCTTTCTGAGCCGATAGAACCACGGTTTCTGTCCATACGATACCTCTTTCCGGGGCAATTTGCAACCTCCGATGAGGGGGCAGACGATAAGGATTGCCGAAGAACGATTGCAGGGAAGGGCGGAACATAGTATAATGACAAATTAAGTGAACGAAAATCCACAGAGAGGGAGGAAACGACCCCGTGAACAAACCTGTCATTTCACCGCTGGCCCGAATTGCGGAACATGCCGTCATCTGCGGCAATGTGGAACTGAAATCGGGCAGCAATATCTGGTTCCATACCACCATTCGGGCGGAGATGGAGCGCATCACCATCGGAACAGACAGCAATGTGCAGGATAATTGCGTCATCCATGTGGATGAGGGCTGTCCTGTGACTGTGGGCGACCGGGTGACGGTGGGGCACGGCTGCATTTTGCACGGCTGTACCATCGGGGATGAATCCCTCATCGGCATGGGCAGTACGGTGCTGAACGGAGCGCACATCGGACGAGGCTGCATCCTCGGAGCCGGCAGTCTGGTCACCCAGAATACGGTGATTCCCGACGGAATGATGGCCTTCGGCAGACCGGCAAAGGTGGTGCGTCCAGTCACGCCGGAAGAGCGTGCCGATCTGCTCCGCAACGCCGAAGCCTATGTGGCGGAGTCGAAGGTCTATGTGGAGGAAGGTCTGTTCCGAGAAGGAACCAAGGGCTGAGAGGAGAATGTCTATGAATATGGTCATTTTGGACTCCTATGTGGAAAACCCCGGCGATCTCAGCTGGGCGCCATTGGAAAAGCTGGGGAATTTGACCCTTTATGACGCCATTCCGGAGAACAATGTGGATGAAATTGTCCGCTGTATCGGCGATGCGGAGGTAGTGATCACCAATAAGACGCCGCTCCCTGCGGAGGTTCTCCGCCGCTGTCCCACAGTGAAGTGCATTGCTATTCTGGCCACTGGTTACAACATTGTGGACATAGAGTGCGCCAAAGAGCTGGGCATCCCGGTGTGTAATGTGCCGACCTACGGCACTTTTGCCGTGGCTCAATTTACCATTGCCATGCTGCTGGAGATTTGCAGCCGTGTGGCAGAGCATGACCGCACGGTTCATGCCGGCAAGTGGCAGAACAGCCCTCAGTGGAGCTATTGGGAGTGTCCGCTGATGGAATTGGCGGATAAGACGCTGGGCATCATCGGCTTTGGCCGCATCGGACAGCAGGTGGCCCGGATTGCCTCTGCCATGGGCATGAAGGTGCTGGCGTACAGCCGGACGGAGACGGAAGAAGGCCGCAAATTGGCCGACTATGTGGATTTGCCCACGCTGCTTTCTGCGTCCGATGTGGTCAGCCTGCACTGTCCGCTCTTCCCGGAAACCGAGGGCATCATCAACCGCAGCACCATCGCCCAAATGAAGGATGGCGCCATTCTGCTCAATGCCAGCCGGGGCGGTCTGGTGGTGGACGCAGACCTTGCTCAGGCGCTCCACAGCGGAAAGCTTTCTGCGGCGGCGCTGGATGTGGTGTCTCAGGAGCCTATCCGCCCGGACAATCCGCTGCTGAACGCCCCCAATTGCATCCTTACACCCCATATTGCGTGGGCGGCGAGAGAGTGCCGCCAGCGCATCATTGACACCACCGTGGACAATGTGCGTGCCTACTGTGCAGGCAGTCCCATCCATGTGGTGAATCCCTGACAGAAAAGAAGAGGTATCCTATGAACGAAAAAGAAATTGGCGAGCTGCGCCGTCGGCTCCGTCCCGATAAAAGTAATATTTCCCGTGTCTGGGGCTGCTATGTGAATGAGCGCCACGAAATCATCTCCCAGTTCAACGAGTCTCTGAGCATGATGACGGCGGAGGACGGGGAAAAGTTCCTGTCCCTGTTCCGCAAGGTGCTGACCGGCGGTGTGGGACGCAATCTGCTGGACCTGAGCTTCCGTACTCAGCAGGTGGTGGACGGTGAGGAGCATCGTCTGCTGATGAACCTGCGGGACAGCCGTCTGGAGGACGAAGCCGAGGTGCAGAAGTTCTTCAGCCGTGCCATTCAGAGCATTGATCTGGAGGGCAATTTCCTCATTCTGCTGACCTATGATACCTATGATGTGTATTATAAGGGTAAGGATGATGTGATGCAGAAGGACAACTCCACCGAGGAGTTCCGTCATATTCTCTGCTCCATCTGCCCGGTGAAGGAGAGCAAGCCCTCTCTGAATTACAATAACCGGGAGAGCAAGTTCCACCTGCAGGCTGCCCTTCAGGTGGTGGGCAATCCGGAAATGGGCTTCCTGTTCCCGGCCTTTGATGATCGGGCTACCAACATTTATAATGCCCTCTACTACACCCGGAATATCGAGGAAAACCATGAGGACTTTGTGGACGCCATCTTCAAGACCGAGGTGCCCATGCCGGCCATGGTGCAGAAGGAAACCTTCCATACGGTGCTGAGTGAAACGCTGGAGGAGGATTGCAGCTACGATGTGGTGCAGCAGGTGCAGGATCGTCTGACCCAGATGATCGACATTCATAAGGAGAGCAAGGAGCCGGAGCCGCTGACAATCTCCAAGCAGGGAATGCGTGCGGTGCTGTCTGCCAGCGGCGTCAGTGACGAGCATGTGGAGGCCTTTGACGAGCGGTTCGATGCGGAGTTCGGCGTCAATGCCCAGCTTAGCCCCCGGAATCTGGTGGATACCAAGCGCCTTGAGGTGAAAATGCCCGATGTGACCATCCAGATCAACCCGGAGCGGAGCGAGCTGCTCCAGACCCGAATCGTAGACGGAGCCAAGTGTCTGGTGATCCGTGTCAGCGAGGATGTGGAGGTCAACGGAGTGCCCATTCAGATTGGCGAGGACAACAAATCTTAATATAGTTTTAATAAATTCTTTTGCGTGGAAAGATATGGAATATTCTCGAATTCTATGCTAGAATGAGCCAACAACCTTGTTTGGTCAAGGAATGAAAAGGAGAGAATGACTATGAAAAAGACGATGAAAAAGGCTCTGGCTCTGGCGCTGAGTGCGCTGATGTGCCTGGGCATTCTGACCAGCTGCGGCAATTCCTTCTCCGCCGGTGATCTGGTTCAGGGCAACCTGGATCTGATTTATCTGAACAAGTATACGGACGACTATCTGGACAAGGTCAGCCTGACCAAGGAAGAGGCCGACGCCCAGTATGAGCAGGGCATTGATGTGGAAGTCGATTTCTTCTGCGACTACTTCAGCATCGTGGAAGAAAGCTGCGACGAGAGCATTCGCCAGCAGATCGTCGATCTGTATCATGAGCTGTACAAGAACGCCAAGTATGAGATTGGCGGCGTCAGCAAGAACGGCGACACCTATCTGGTGGAGCTGACCGTGTATCCCATCGATGTCATCCAGAAGGTCATGACCGAGGATGCCGACGCATTCGCTGAGTCTTGGCAGCAGCGCATTGAGTCCGGCGAGTTCGACGGCATGGCAAATGGCGATTCCGCTGTGGAAACCGCATGGGCTCAGGCCATCATTGACATGGTGAACGCCCGCGTGGCCACCGTTGGCTATGGCGAGCCTAAGACCATCTCCGTGCAGGTGGTGAACGGCAGCGACGGCTACATCATCAACAGCGATGACTTCGGTCGTATCGACGCCCTGATGATTGATTACAGCGGCAACTAAACCGATGCCTTTGGCAATGCCGGGCAACACAGAAAAATAACCCTCCGGGGAGCTTCGTCTCAAAGGGCGAAAGCCAGCGAGAGGAACGAAAGCCGGTGCGACCCTTTGGGCTGCACCGGCTTTTTGTCTGGCCTGAGGGTGCCTTCCCCAAACCGGGTGCTGACCCGTCTGGGCACAGCTTTTTCTTGCCCGGCAGGGGAGGGCGTGGTAAAATGGGGAAAATAAAAGTTGTCGGGGAGGAAGCATTATGGAAAAGTTTACTTATTATGCCCCCACGGAAGTGGTGTTCGGAGCCGGTGCGGAGCAGAGCTGCCCGGACTATGTGAAGCAGTACGGCGGCAGCCGTGTGCTTGTGGTCTACGGCGGCGGCAGCGTGGAGCGCAGCGGCCTGCTGAATCGGGTGGTGCGTGCGCTTGAAGCAGCGGGTCTGACGGTAGAGCAGTTTGGCGGAGCCAAGCCGAACCCCACAGTGGCCCATGTGCGGGAAGGCATCCACCGTGCGGTGGAGTTTGGTGCGGACTTTATTCTGGCGATGGGCGGCGGCAGCAGTATCGACACCGCCAAGGCCATCGCCCACGGGACCGCCAATCCGGAGCATGACATCTGGTCGATCTGGACTCGGGAGGTGCCGCTGGAGCGCTCCCTGCCCATTGGCGTCATTCTCACCATCTCCGCCGCCGGCAGCGAAATGAGCGATTCCGCCGTGCTGACCAATGAGGAGATTCACCGCAAGAGAGGCATCAATACCCGGTTCAATCGGGTCAAGTTTGCCATTATGAACCCGGAACTGACCTACACGCTGCCCAAGTACCAGATTGCCTGCGGCACGACGGATATTATGATGCACACTCTGGATCGCTACTTCAATCCGATGGAAAACGAGCTGACCGATGCGCTGGCAGAGGCACTGCTCCGGACCGTGATTCAGTTTGGCACCAAGGCACTGGAGAATCCGGAGGATTATCAGGCTCAGAGCGAACTGATGTGGGCCAGCAGCCTGAGCCATAACGGCCTGACCGGTCTGGGCGGAAAGCCGGACTTTGCCGTGCATCAGCTGGGCCATGAGATTTCCGCCCGGTTTGATCTGGCTCACGGCGCATCTCTGGCTGCCGTTTGGGGTGCGTGGGCGGAATATGTCTGCCCCACCAAGGTGTCCCGGTTTGCCCGGTACGCCCGGAATGTCTGGGGCGTGACGGAAACGGAAGATGAGAAGGCCGCCGTTGAGGGTATCCGCAAGACGGTTGCTTATTTCGATTCGCTGGGGATGCCCACCGGCTTTGGCAAGTGCATTGGCATCCAGAGCGACGAAACCGTTCGGGATATGGCCTATCGCTGCGCCTATGAAGGCACCCGCACCATCGGCACCTTCCGTGTGCTGAATGAGCAGGATATTTATCAGATTTATTCTGCTGCAAACCACTAAAACCATAAGCCCCGTCGGAAATGGCTGCATCCCATAAGGAAGTTTTTAAGAAGAACAGCAGGTGTCGGAATGTACCGACACCTGCTGCTTGTTTTATGTGTTTTTTCGAGTGGCTTTAGGAGCATACTCCTATATTGCTCAAATTGCTTTCATAGCAATTATTTCGTCTCTGTGCCAGTCGGTTTCTCTTGGGCATCTCTAATGCCATCTCTGACAGCAGCTCTAATAACGAAGTATAAAATAAAGAAAATTAGAGCAGGAAGACCGATGTAAAGTGCCAGACTGGAAACTAAAGAACGAATCACATCTTGCATACAAATCCCTCCTTCTGAAATTCATCTGTTAAGAATATTTTGGTTATCTTAACACTTTATCTCATCCATAATTATACCATAACCTGCTGAGTTTGTTGACGATTTTTCATAATGGCGGGGCTTATCTGTTTTGAAAAGGGAGCAAGTTTTCCCTCAAGTGTTGCTTTTTAATCCTTCCGGTTCAGAATAGCCATGAATTCCTCGCCGGTGATGGTTTCCTTCTCATAGAGATAGGTGGCAAGCTCATTGAGCTTGGCTTCGTTGTCCCGAATCAGCTCATAGGCACGCCGATGCTGTTTGCGGACCAGTTCGATGACCTTCTCATCCACAGCACGGGCGGTGGCGTCGCTGCAATTTTGGGTCGACTTGCTGCCCAGATAGCCGGACTGGGTCTGCTGGAGACACACCATGTCAAATTCCTCCGTCATACCGTAACGGGCCACGATGCCCCGGGCAAGTGCGGTGGCCTTTTCGATGTCGTTGGAGGCGCCGGTGGTGACTTCACCGAAGTGGACTTCCTCTGCGGCACGGCCGGCGCAGACGGTGACGATGCGGTTTTCCAGCTCAGAGCGGGTGTACATCACCGGCTCGCTGGTGGAAAGCTGCTGTGCAAAGCCCAGCACGCCGGAGGTGCGAGGCACCACGGTGATTTTCTGGACGGGAGCGGAATGAGACTGAAGAGCGGCAGCCAGTGCGTGACCGATTTCGTGATAGCAGGTGACCCACTTTTCATGCTCGCTCATAATGGCGTTTTTCTTGATGTAGCCCACACTGGTGATGTCGATGGCCTCTTCCAGATCCTTCTGGCAGACCTTGTCCCGACCGGAACGCAGTGCCAGCAGCGCACCCTCGTTGACCACATTGCGCAGGTCTGCGCCGGAGCATCCGGCAGCCAGACGAGCCACCTCGTTGACATCAATGTTATCCTCGTGGGATACCTTCCGGAGATAGTAGCTGAGGATGTCCATGCGTCCGGTGAGGTCGGGCAGCTCCACCGGAACTTCACGGTCAAAACGGCCCGGACGGCGCAAAGCGGCGTCCAAAAGCTCGGGCCGGTTGGTAGCAGCCAGCACGATGATTTCCGCCTTGTCGTCAAAGCCGTCCATCTCCGTCAGAAGCTGGATGAGTACGGAATCGCTGGTGGCCTGTTCGGAGCGGGAGGTACCCACGGCATCAATCTCGTCGATAAAGACGATGCAGGGAGCCAGTTCCTTGGCCTTGGTAAACAGCTTGCGCACTCGCTCGGCGCCGGCGCCCACATACTTGTCCACAAATTCGCTGCCGCTGACGCTGAGGAAGGGGACTCCGGCTTCTCCGGCCACGGCCTTGGCCAGCATCGTCTTGCCGGTACCGGGAGGGCCATAGAGCAGAGCGCCCTTCGGGATGGTGGCGCCGATGGCGTGGAACTTGCCGGGATGGCGGAGGAAGTCCACCAGCTCAGACAGCAGCTCCTTGGCCTCGTCCTCACCACGCACATCCTCGAAGTGAATCTTCGATTCCTCCTCGGAGAAGAGGGTTGCGCCGGAGGCGTCCTTGCCGAACACCATAGCGCCGTTGGCGGCGGCGTCCATCTCCTCCACGGCCTTTTCAAAGTCGGAGGGGAGCAGGGTGGTGAGATCTGCCTTTTCCAGCTGGGCACGCATGACCGCCTTGCTCCAAGTGCGCTCAAAGAGGTTGCGCACATAGCGGGCGTTGGCGAAGGTGGGGCTGAGGTAGATGTTGTTGGGCAGAGTACGGAAGTATTCCCGCACCAGATCAATGAATTCCTCGCCAAAAAGGAAATCCTTTCGGGCCTGAGCGAAGAAAATCTCACTCAGCTGCTCGCGGGTGTAGTTGGGGAAGTTGATCTCGTAGGGCATGCGCTGCACCAAACCGGGGTTGGAGCGCATCAGATCGTCAATGTCGTTCTTGTAGCCAGCCATGATGACCACCATGTCGTCCCGGTGGTTTTCCATCTCGCTGAGCAGGGTGTTCAGCGCCTCGGCGTTGAAGCTGGAGGCGCCGCCGTTGTCCTCCTTGACCGCCAGAGCATAGGCCTCGTCAATGAACAGCACGCTGCCGTAGGCGTCCCGACAGATCTGAGCGGTCTTGGGTGCGGTGTGTCCCACATACTTGGCGATGAAGTCCACGCCCTCGTACTCAAAGAACACGCCCTTGCGCAGGATACCCCGTTCCTTGAGCATCTGACCCAGAATCCGGGCCACGGTGGTTTTACCGGTGCCGGGGTTGCCTACAAAGCGCATATGGATAGAGGGACGGCTGGAGGCAGAAGCGTTCTTCACGGCGAATTCGATCAGGGAAACGATCTCATTCAGCTGCTTGGACACCGACTCCATGCCGATCATCTGCTTGAGCTGTTCCTCACCGGACAGGCTTTCCATTTCCCGGAAGTCCCGGCCCAGATCCTTCAAGTCCTCCGCCGTAATGACCTCGGACTCGGGAGAGCAGCGCAGCTTTTCGTAGATCATCTCGTCCACCAGCTTCTCTGCGGTCTTGATGCCGTAGAACCGGCCGTCGCTCTTTTCACGGGCAATCAGCTGGGCGAAAATCGGCTCCACAGAGGGGTGGAGGGTGAAGCCGCACTTGGCGGCGGCTCTGCGGCTGCACTCCACCAGCTCTTCAAAGCTCATGGGGATGAAGTGGATCGTGCGCAGGAAGAACACATCGTCCAGAATGGCGCTGATGTTGTTGAGAGCCTTCTGTTCCAGGAAGGGGACACGGAACACCAGCACGCTGCGGTTGTTGGAGGAAATCATGCGCAGCAGGGAGCGGTAGCCGGGCTTGTCCAGATTGCTCTGGCACTTGGTGAGGTCCAGACAGACCACGCAGCCCTCCAGCTTTTTCAGATCGGAGCGCATACCCATCTCCAGCTTGTTCAGTTCGTCCGGGTCGTCGGTGTCCGGCAGCTGAATTTCCTCTGGGTGATTGTCGGAAATGAGGTGATTTTCCTTCAGCAGGTCTGCCAGCAGCTGCAAAGAGGTGGACAGACCGTTGCCATCGTCAATAGAGAAGAGGAAGGTGTTGCGCTGGATAAAGGCCGTGTCCTTCAGCTTCTTGAGGTAAGGGGTCAGACGGGCAATCTCCTCGCACAGGGCGATAAACTCCTCCGAGCCCACCATGGTGCGGATGCGGGCGAGTGCGCCGGAGTTGGATGTGACTGCCTGCGGTCTGCCGGGAGCGCCGTCATCAGGAGCGGCGGAGCCGCCGCTGAGGTTGCAGGTGATTTGAATGTCACAGTGCTGCGCCCCGGCCATGTTCTCCAGCTGGTTGCGCAGGGTGGGGGACAGGTCCTGCCCGGAGCCGTCCTCAATTTGGAGCTCACAGCGGGTGTCCTGTACCTGTCGCACCTTGGTGGTGTATTCGTTGTTCATGTGCTCAATCATCTTGCGGATGAGCAGCGAAGCGGCAATTTTCCCCTTCAGGTCGAGATTGTTTCCGAAATCAATGGTGATTTGATAAAGACTCATATTCTCAGCCTCCAAACAGCTCCGAAACGGAACCGATACAGTGTGTTGCCTCCATTTTAGAGCATCTTCCACCTGAAATCAACTGCTTTCGCACGATGGCAGCAGCACCGGAGAAGAAAAAAGACGATGTATGCAATTTGACCAATAGTAACAAAAAAGAAGTTGCATTTGATATTGAAACTATCCAAAAATAGGAGTATACTGACGGTAAGAAGAAGGGCGAGCGCCCGTCTTTCGCAAGCAGACCTGGAAAGTGAGGAACTACTATGAAAACCAGTTGTATTATTACCGTAGGACGAGAGTTTTGCAGCGGCGGTGCAGAAACGGCCCGCAAGGCGGCCCAGCTTCTGGAAATTCCTTACTATGATAAGGCCATCATTGATGAAACGGTCGAGGCTACAAATCTGACGGAAGAAGTGGTAACCCACCATGATGAGCGTCCGGTGAGTTATGCAGATCTGGGCGGTTTCCAGTATGGCGCCCTGTGGTACAATGACGATCCTTCTTTGATGCTGCCCGTCGGTATGCGCATTGCCGACGCTCAGTTCGATGTGATCCGCAAGGTGGCTGAGCGTGGTCCCGGCGTCATTGTGGGACGCTGTGCGGACTATGCCCTGAAGGAGCGCACCAATGTCCTTCGTGTGTATATCCGAGCCGATGTGGAGCTGCGTGTGGAGCGTGCCATGCGGCTGTACCACCTGCTGGAGGGGGATGCCCGCAAGCTGGTGCGCAAGACGGATAAGATTCGTTCCAATTACTACCGCTACTACACCCAGAATGACTGGGGCAGAATGGACAATTACGACTTGATTCTGGACACTGGCCGTATCGGCGTTGATGCTGCGGCAAAGACCATTGCCGCACTGGCGGAAAGCAATCCTTTTTGATGCGTCCCCCTTGTGAGGGAGAGGAAAATCAGGTATAATACACCGGAAGTGAATCTTTCTGGTTATTACCGTTTCCAGTAACACCAACGGTCGAATTCGGGTATTTGCCGAATTCGACCGTTTATTTTTGTGAGAGAAGGAATCTATTTGCGGCTTACAACTTATTTTGGAGATCGTCATTTTTGGAAAACAGCGATTTTGCTCACCTTGCCCATTTTGGCGCAGAATCTGCTGACCACTTCCTTTGCACTGATCGACACTCTGATGATTTCCTCGCTTGGTACCGTGGAGCTGACCTCAGTGGGGCTTGCTGCCTCCTGGATTGAGCTTTTGAATGTGACATTGTTCGGCATCACCGGAGCCGCCGGGGTAATGGTGGCTCAGTTCTGGGGCGGACGGCAGCTGAGCGAGCTGCGCCGCAGCTACGGCGGCGGCTTTGCGATTGGTCTTGGCGTTGCAACGCTGTTTGCGCTGGTTACCATCTTCCGTTCCGAGACAGTGATGGGCTTTTACTCCAATGATGCGGCGGTCATTCGAGAAGGCGCCGCCTACCTCCGGTTGGTTGCCCTTGGTTTTCCTGCGTTTGCCTTGCAGCATATCGCCAACAGCACCCTGCGCTCCACGGAGCAGGTGCATACTCCGATGTATGGCACACTGGTGGGAGTATTTGTGAATATCTGCCTGAACTATGCCTTGATTTTCGGCCATTTCGGCGCACCCAGACTGGGAATGCAGGGCGCAGCGATTGCCTCCTGTGCCGCAAACTGGGTGGGTGTCGTGGTCACCTATGGACTGGCCTTCGGGCGCAACACCGTTATGCGCTGCGGACTGCGGGAGATGTTTGCGTTTGATACGAACTTCCTGCGCCGCTACTTCGTGATTGCATGGCCGATTATGCTCAACGAAGTCATTTGGGGCGGCGGCACAGCGGTGTTGAATATGATTTACGGACATATGGGTACGACGGAGTATGCTGCACTCACCATGTGCAACACGGTGGAACGGCTGACCACGGTGGTCATCATGTCGCTTGCCAATTCCGCCAATGTACTGGTGGGTAAGGAAATCGGCAGAGGACGGCAGGATGTGGCCTACCGCAACGCCACGGCGCTCAGCTGCTGGACACCGGTGCTGGCAGTCTGCTTTGGCGGACTGATGGTTCTGCTGCGCCATCCTGTGACAGCGATGTTCCATCAGGATGCGGAAGTGACTGCCCTTGCAGTGCGCATCCTGATACTTATGGCGGCCACTCTGCCCTTGCGCTTTTTCCAGTATGTCCACATCTGCGGTATTCTGCGGGCTGGTGCAGACGGAAAACGGGCGGCCTTTTATGACTTTATCGGTGTCTGGGGTGTCAGTGTCCCCACAGCGCTGATCGGTATGCTGCTGAGACTGGATTTCTTGCTGGTGTTCCTTCTGGTGCAGTTGCTGGACGGCTTGGTGAAGAGCGCACTGGTGCTGCGGAGATTTTTGTCGAAAAAATGGATGATTCAAATCGGAGAAACATAAAAAATGCCGGGATGCGGAGCATCCCGGCGTTTTGATATTTTAGAAGAAAAATCAGCCCAAATCGTCTTCGATCAGACCGTAGCCGCCGTTCTTTCTGGCGTAGACCACAGCCACAGCGTCATGGTTGTCCGCATTGCGGAACACGAAGAAGGTGTGTCCGGTCAGATTCATCTGCAGGACGGCCTCCTCAGCGCTCATGGGCTTAAAAGCAAATTTCTTGGTGCGGATGATGGAGATGTCCTCCTCGTCCTCTTCAAAGGGCTCCTGAGCCAGCAGCGCTTCCAACTCCTCATTGTGCAGACGCTTGGCGACGCGGGTCTTGAACTTGCGGATCTGACGCTCGATGGCGCGGATTGCGTCGTCCAGAGAAGCGTTGGCGTCGGTGGTGGTGGATTCGCCGCGGAAGAGGTTTCCGCCGGCATTGACGGCGACTTCCACTTTGACCAGACCCTTTTTCAGATTGGTAAAGGTGACGGTGGCATCCGCATCGGAGCGGAAGTAGCGATCCAGCTTGGCAACCTTCTTTTCAGCGTAGACATACTGCAAAGATTGGGCATTGCTTTTCTGTTCTCCCTTGCGATCGACAAATTTCACGTTCACGATGATGCGCTCCTTTCTTGGTCGAATGACCGGGAAACAAATACTCTGTTTCCTTGTGATGATTGTACCACAAATCCAAAATGAAATGCAACAAAATTGTGAACTTTTACATAAAATCAAGAAACGGACCCGGGAGATGCCGGAATGCCAAAGATTTGCCCGGGGAGGGAAAAGCGATTGAAAGAGGGTCGTGTCCATGGTAAAATATTGGTCAAACAGGGAAAAGGAGGAGCCAATATGATCCTGATTGCCTGTGTAGATGACAATATGGGCATGGCGTTCAACCACCGCCGACAAAGCCGGGACCGGTTGCTGAATGACCGCATTTTGACTGTGACCCAAGGGCATGCGCTCTGGATGAGTCCCAATACCGCGAAGCTGTTCTCCGATGTGCCGGACCGTGTCACGGTGTCGGAGCACTTTCTGGAGGAAGCCGCTCCGGGAGACTATTGTTTCACGGAGCAGCACCCGGTGGGCGGCATGGAGGAGCGGATCGAAGGAGTGGTGCTGTACCACTGGAACCGGCGGTATCCCGCCGATCTCTACTTTGATCTGGACCTCAGTGCGTACACCAAGACCCGGCAGACGGAGTTCCCGGGTTCTTCCCATGAAACCATAACAGAGGAGATTTATACCAAATGAAACGAAGTGTATCCCTGCTGCTGACTTTGCTGTTGTCTCTGAGTCTGCTGACCGGCTGCGGAGGAGCGGCGGTTCCCGAACACTCGGCAGACTCCGCTTCTGCCAGCACTTCAACTGTGACCGATCCTGCCCCGGAGCAGGAACCGGAGGTTACGGAGCCGACGGCAGATCCGGTTTCGTCGGCAAAGCCTGCCAGCCTGCAGGAGCTGAATGTACCGGACTTTTCCGGCGAGCCTTATGTGGCGGTCAACGAAAATGTGCCGTATTTTACTCCGGAGGAGCAGATTACCGAAGCCTTTGAAACCTATGCCGAACAGGACGCTCTGCGCCGCTGCGGCACCGCCTATGCCAACCTCTGCCCGGAGCTGATGCCCACGGAAGAACGGGAAGGCATTGGCCACATTTATCCCTCCGGCTGGAAACCGGCCCAGTATGACTGCGTGCCCGGCGGACACCTCTATAACCGCTGCCACCTGATCGGTTTTCAGTTGGCAGGGGAGAACGACAATAGCCGGAACCTGATTACCGGCACCCGGTATCTGAATATCGAGGGTATGCTGCCCTTTGAGGATATGGTGGCGGACTATGTGAAAGAAACCGGCAACCATGTGCTTTATCGGGTCACCCCTTATTATGAGGGAGAGAATCTGGTGGCGTCCGGCGTGCTGATGGAAGGCTGGTCGGTGGAGGACGAGGGAGACGGCATCTGCTTCTGCGTCTACGCATACAATAATCAGCCCGGAGTGGAAATTGACTACGCCACCGGAGAAAGC
>RCNI01000968.1_pt1 | contig 16428 bp, 10 predicted proteins | sample 2041151 | NCBI WGS metagenome assembly RCNI01 (sample SAMN09708214, study PRJNA481090) | feces metagenome | isolation source: feces | place: Antarctica: Albino Rookery | reverse complement strand
TATAGATCCCTACGTTGGCATTATCCAAATCAGGTTACCGGTCTAAGGTCACACCTTACTCTCAGCCTGTTTACAAGCTCCCGTCTTTTTAGTTCTTTCTAAAGATATAATACGGGAAAGAAAATGTCAACCCACTTTTTGTATAATGAAATGATTGCATATTGCGGGAAACCGAATCATATCTATGGACCTTCTGTATTTGGATTGTGCTTTCATTTTACAGGAAGATTTTGAAAACAAAAATTCCGAGGTCGGTTTTCTCTTGAACCTTCCTCGGAATTCTTCATTTTATGCCTTGCGCGCCGGATTATAAAAGTGGGTATGGTTTACAAAATCACTTTCTTATCTGACGTGTACAAAAGTCAGCGGACTTTTTGTTAGGAACTAAAACCCTGATTATGCCTGTTGCATCTGCTGCTTTTGGTATTGCAGGGTATAGAGCTGATAATAATGGCCCTTTTGCTGCAGCAGCTGCTGGTGATTGCCCTGCTCCAGAATTTCACCATGGGACAGCAGAATGATATTATCCGCGTGCTGAATAGTGGAAAGCCGGTGCGCGACGATCAGCATGGTGCCGATGTTCTTCATCTTTTCCAGAGAATCCTGAATCAAAAGCTCGGTTTCGGTGTCGATGTTGGCGGTAGCCTCGTCCAAAATCATAACACTGGGCTTGTGCAGGATGGTTCGGGCAAAGGACAGCAGCTGCCGCTGCCCGGCGGAGAAGTTATTGCCTCGCTCTCGCACGACTTCGTCCAGACCGTAGTCCAGCTTGCGAATGAAGGTATCTGCATTTACATAGTGGCAGGCGTCCCAGACAGCATCGTCCGAAATGCCTTCTTCCCGCAGCAGGATGTTGCTGCGGATATCGCCGGCAAACAGGAACACGTCCTGCAGCATCTGGCCAAAATGCTTGCGCAGAGAAGAAATCTTGATCTTGCGAATGTCGATACCGTCAATCAGGATCTGTCCCTTTTGGATGTCGTAGTTGCGGCAAATCAGGGACAGGATGGTGGTTTTACCCGAGCCGGTGGAGCCGACAAAGGCAACGGTCTGCCGAGGTTCCACATGGAATGACACGCCTTTCAGCACCCATTCGCCAGGGACATAGGAAAACCAAACATCACGGAATTCAATCTCGCCCCGAATGTGGTCCAGCTCGATGGCATCCGGGCTGTCCACGACGCTTGGCTCCATATCCAGAATAGTGAAAATCTTTTCCGCAGAAGCGAAGGACTTTTGCAGCATATCGAACTGCTCAGCCAGTGCCTGAATGGGGTTGAAGAAGCGGGAAATGTACATATAGAACGCCACGATGATTTCGCTGGTAATCACCTGACCCCAGATGGGCTGACCCCGCAGGGCACCTTTGCTGCCGAAATAGAACAGGCACAGGTTAGCGGAAATAAACAGCATATACACCATCGGGCGGAAGATGCCAAACACCAGCATCCGGTTTCGCTTGGTTCGCTGGAGAGCCTGACTCTTTTCCAGAAAGGCTTCCATTTTCCGGTCTTCCTGGTTGAAGATTTGGGTAATTTTAATACCGGAAAGGTTTTCCGACAGGTAGGTGTTCAAATCAGTGGTGGCGTTGTTAACGCTGCGGTGTACCTTGCGGGAAAAGGTACGGAAAATAATGGTAAACCAGACGATGAAAGGTACAAAGCAGAGCACCATTAAAGTCAGCGCATAGTTCAAAAGCAGCATGGCACCCAGCACGCCAAAGACCACCATAGTGTTTTTAGCCAGCGTTACCAGAATGTTGGTAAACATATAGGAGATAGAGTTGGGGTCATTGCTGACACGAGTGACCAGCTTACCTACCGGGATGTTGTTCAGCTGCTCGTGACTCAGGCTTTCGATGTGAGTGAACACATCCTCCCGAATGGCGGTAAGAATTTTCTGACCGGTCTTTTGCAGAATCATCGCCTGAATATAGGTGCAAATCAGGCTGACCACCAGAATACCGGCATAAACACCGACTCGGATATACAGGTCTGACAAGGCAAACGGTGCTTTGACCAGCTTTTGGATATTGCCTACCAGCAGGGGAGAGGCCAAATCGTACGCAATCGAAATCAGCATCACCACAAAGACCAGCACAAAAGATTTGCGATAGGGGCGGGCATAGACCAGAAGCCGTGAAACGATTTCCCGGTCCGACATGGTGCGCTCGGCGTTTTTATTGTCTTTGTTGCGGCGGTCTAACAGATAAATTGTGGTGAAAAGGACCGTGAACACGCCGATGATGGCACCTACGATCAAAATAGGCAGATACTCAGTCATTCTGCTCGTCTCCTTCCTCTTCCAGTTTTTGCAGATCTACCATCTTGCGGTAAGCCGGGCAGCTTTCATACAGCTGGGCATGGGTACCCACTGCGGCAAGCCGTCCCTCGTCCAGGAACAGCAGCTTGTCCATTTTGGCAATGGTAGAAATCCGGTGTGCAATCAGAATAGTGGTCTTTCCGGAACGGACCGTGTCCAGATTGTGCAGGATAGTCTGCTCTGTCTTGGTATCCACCGCAGAAACCGAGTCGTCCAGAATCAGAATCGGCGCATCTTTCATCAGTGCACGAGCAATGGAAATGCGCTGTTTCTGTCCGCCGGATACGGTAACACCACGTTCACCCAGGACGGTTTCGTAACCCTGCTGGAAGTCCAGAATATTGTCATGGATATCGGCCATTCGTGCAGCCCGGACCACCTGAGCGTGATCCTGCTGGTCCACACCAAAGACAATGTTGTTTTCAATGGTGTCCGAGAACAGGAAGTTATCCTGTGGTACATAGGCGCAGGCATTGCGCACCGAGTGGATGGAAAGGGTGTTTACATCCTGACCGTCGATGAACAGGGTACCGTCTGCCACGTTGTAATTGCGCAGAATCAAATCCACCAGAGTGGTCTTGCCCGAACCGGTACGTCCTACCAGACCCACACTTTCGCCTGCATGGATGGTAAAGGAAATGTCTTGCAGCGTATCACCCTCGCCATCCGGATAGCAGAAACTCAGGTGGCGGAATTCGATGTCGCCCCGCACCTGCGTCAGGTCGGTTACATGAGGAGCATCCACCACCGAAGGCTGGGCATCCAGCAGCTCGCTGATGCGGTCCAGCGAAGCCTTGCCGCGGGAGGTCATATCCACCAGTTCGGCAACGGCGGTAATCGGCCAGACGATGGCAGTGAAGTAACCAATGAACTCCACCAGCTGTCCGGCGTTGAAGGTGCCGTGATACACCAGATAACCGCCGTAGCCCAGAATCACGCAGGTGACGCTTTCCACAAAGGCGGTAATCAGAATCTTCAACAGCACGGATGCTTTGGTGTATGCAATGTTTGCCGTTTCATTTTCTTTATTTAACTTACGGAAGGCCAGCAGCTCCTTGCCTTCTTTGATAAATGCTTTGATAACAGAAATACCGGAAAAGCTTTCCTGGGCAAAATCCGAAAGCTGGGAGAAACATTCCTGACGTTCGTCCCATTTTTGCATCATGTAGCGTCCCACCACGGTGGAGGAGGCCAGCAGCAGTGCCATGGGAATCAGAGAAAATACAGTCAGTAGGGCATTCATTTGCCACATCTTACGAATGGACAGCGTAGCCAGCAGCAAGGCATCAAAGAACATCATAATGCCCCAGCCGTAGCAGTCCTGTACCGTGTCCAGGTCATTGGTGAACAGGCTCATCAGGCTGCCCACCTTGTTGGTCTGGTAGTAGTCCCGGTTTAACTTACGGGCGTTGTCAAACATCCGGTTGCGCAGATCGGTTTCCACCCGGATAGCGGCACCGAAAAAGCAAATGCGCCAGATGAAACGCCCCAGCACAATGCCCAGAATGATACCGGTCATAGGCATACAGATGTGCTGCACCAAAAACGGAACATCGAATGCAACCTGTGCCCCATTGTACATCACATACCCCATATTCAGGCCGTTGATGACCATTTGGTACAGATTGGGGATGAGTAGCTGAAGCCAGTCTACCATGCCCAGTGTAGCGAGACCGATCAGTAACATATATGCGTATTTTGCATAATATCGATTGATATGCTTGCCAAAAATCATAGATTTGATTCCCTTCTTTCTTGTCTAAACAACAACGAATTGGAAAGTGGCGGTTAAAGTGGGAAGTCAATCAATTCTGCTCCGGCGTCTGGATCTGGTAGCTGTTGTCGTGGAAATTGACAGTTACCGTAGTGCCGTCGCTGAAGGTAGTGCGCTGCTGCTGCCAGTCATTGTGCAAAAATTCATGCCGTACCATTTCGCACTTGGCAATCCGTTCCTGCAAGGCAGCAACGATGCGATAGCGTTCGATTTCCTGGTCAAGATGGGTTTCCGCAGCTGCATCTACAAAAGAACCGTCGCAGTTGGGATAAGCACCGTCCTTATCCATATAGGAGGCACCGCCGTTCAAAAGGGCGTACAGCATATAGTCCTCCTGCCCGTCGATTCGATCCATCAGCCAAGGCAGAATCAGGCAGTCGTGGTAGACCAGATTGAACAGCGGGGTAGGAATGCCCTTGCGAGGCGTACCGGGTGCCTGGAGCATAAAGTCATAGGGGCCATAGTGGGCAAATACCAGATTTTTCATGGCCCAGTCGGTGACTTCTTCCGAGCTGGGCAGGATGTTCTTGGAATTCAGATAAGCGAAGCAGGCATTGCGGAATTCAAAGCACTCCTTGCGGGTCATCCGATGACGAGGATTGTCGCACTCATCGCCTTCGTTGCAGGTGAACACATCCAGATAAGAAGCTTCCAGATGGATACCATGGCGGAGCACTTCTTCAAAATTGCGCTTGACGTAGAACGGTGCCTGCGAAGCGCAGAGATAGCTCTGCCGTCCGCCAGCCCAGCGGGACTCGTCAAAAATAGAGCCGTCCGGTGCCTGGCAGGCAAATTCCCGGTCAAAGGTAGGCGCATCGAAGTAATAGTCCCGATACTGGTCATGCAGGCCAAACAGATAGCCACACTCCTGCATGGTGTCCGAAAGCTGCTTCAGACCTTCCCAGCCGCCAGCCTCCGGGCAGGCAGGAGTTACATCCGGGTGCTGGTTGTCGTAGCCTGCATTGCCCCAACCATCCAGATGGAGATACAGTTTTTCGATGCCCTTTTCCTTATAGTGGCGGATTTCCGCTGCACGGGTGGAAAACGGGGTCAGACAGTCGTTGTTTTCCGGGTGCTCGGTGTCATAAAAATAGGTGCCCGGGCAAACATGGGTTTTAATGCCCTTGTGGACGATAGCAGCGCCAATCAGCTTGTCTACCAGCGGATTTCGTGCAGCTTTCTCTGCCAGAGAGGTGAACAGTCCGGTTTCCTTGACGTAGCTGCGGTAGTATTTGCACAGGTCGTTGTAGTCGCAATCCCCAAGGAAGGCATACTTCATAACTCGGCGGTATGCGATTTTACCCAGGCTGGGCAGCCAGCGAACCGATACATGAGAGTAAGGGCCATTTGCCGGATGATCTACCTGATAGGCAGCATCCCAGGGCTGCTGGCAGATGGCAATATAACCGGCATGCGGCCGCACCTGGCCAAACCAGGGCATATAGGCAGAGCTGGTGCACATCTGACCGTCGAAGTTCAGCTTGGAGACTTCATTTTCCCAGTTGTTGGGCAACAGCAGACCTTGCATGAGGTTCAGCACGCTGTACCACTTGGCACTGTTTTCATCGAATTCCATATAACCGGGCCAGTAGACGGCTTTCACGTCCAGACCTTCTTCGTTGAGCGGGACAAATTCAAAGAAAACATCGCCGGAAACGCCTTCGATCCATGTGATCGTTTCAAAGGAGAAAGGAATCTCATTTCCGTTTACGGTAAAACCAGAATAGGTGGTGCGAATGCCGCTGCCCACGCCGGATTTCCAAAGACTGCTGTGAATAGAGGAAGCCTGCGAGAACAGGACTTCCGTATTATCTTGGGTCACGATTTTGGGACGATAGCTGGCAGACCAGGCCCATTCCTGATTGTGTGCCATAACGGAAAAAGACAAAGTTTCATCATTCCACTGCAGTTTCACATTTGCATAGTCAACGGTTATTACACCCATCTGAAACACTTCCTTTACTTCTTTTTATTTTATTGTGCTATTGTGCGTTACGATTTAGTGTACTACATTATTCCAAGCTTCGCAATCGAACAAAACGCTGAAAATCACCGGGATACGGGCGAATTTTCTGGATATGGTTGGCATACAGATAAGGCAGAAGTCCAAAAGCAGAGTCGTGAACATTTGCCCGGGAACACAGCTGGCGGACAAATGTGAAAAGCAGAAAATTGCGACCCGGTTTGTCGACAGACCCTGTGCGAAGCGTTACGATCAGCGTAACACCCATACGATTGGAGGCTTTTTATGAAAAAGTTATGTGCGTTTCTTCTGACAGCAGGGATGCTGTTTTCTCTGACAGCCTGTGGCAAAGGGGAACATACAGAAACCTTCACCGGCATTGTAGAAGACAAAACCAGTGAAATGGTCGTTGTTGCCGCGGAGGATGGCAGCAATTCTTACCTTTTTGAGCTGGCCGACGGTGTTGTCTGCGATGCGCAGGAAGGCGATAAGATCACGGTGACCTATACCGGCGATATTAGCCAGTTTGATCCTACCGGAGCCGGTGACGAGGAACTGGTTGCGGTAAGAATCAAAGCTGAAAAGTAAGACAAGGATTCCGATTATACTTTGTAAAAGCCGATTTGTGCTGCCGCACAAGTCGGCTTTTTCTATGGCCTTGAGAATATCACTTTTCATTTGCGGCAGGCTCTGCTATCATAGGAACCAGAAAAAAACGCAGAAAGATTCATGCTGCACAGAAATGATAGGGAGGCGCAACAAAACAATGTTTAGTGAAACATTCGTTACATTTGCTCACGATACATGGGCAAGCACCAAAAGTACGCTGGGTGAGCTGGCTTGCCAGCTGCAAGCCCAGTTGGACGAAACCACAGGGGATACCAAAATCCTGCTGGAGCTGGCACTGGGCACACTGCCGGCATCGGATTTGGCAAGTGTCCCTTTTTCGATTCTGAAAAGTTATGCCGAACACGCCCAGCAGCTGCGAGCCACGTCGCCGTACTGCCGGGACATCCCAGAGGATATCTTTTTGCATGACGTGTTCTATCCTCGCATCAACAGCGAGGAACTGGTGGATTGCCGACCTTTTTTTTACGAAAAACTATGCCCGGCGGTGGAGCAGGAGTCTTCGGAACAGGCTGCCCTTGCCGTAAACCGTTGGTGTGCAGCACAGATGACCTACGAAACCACAGATATGCGCACCATTGATCCGCTGACTGCCTATTCCTGCGGCCTGGGACGCTGCGGCGAGGAATCTACCTTTCTGGTAACAGCCCTGCGGTCGGTGGGTTTGCCGGCACGGCAGGTTTATGTGCCATGGTGGAGCCATTGCGACGATAACCACGCCTGGGTCGAGGTGTATACCGGGGACGGATGGCACTTTCTGGGCGCCTGCGAACCGGAACCGATTTTGGACCGGGGGTGGTTTGTCAATGCGTCCAGCCGTGCGATGGTTGTGGTGGTGCGCCGCTTTTTCTCGTATGTGGGCGAAGGTCTGCGGGACGAAAAGCTGGTGCAGAAAAATGGAATTTGCCTTGCCTATAATCAAATCCGCCGCTATGCAAAGTCTGCGGAAATCACGGTCCGAGTTCAGGATGCACAGGGGAATCCGGTTGAAGGTGCCTGGGTTCGGTTCTTTGTGGAAAATATGGCACAGGCGGGCTGTATTGCTGAGCTGGAAACCAATGCGCTGGGTCAGGTCCAGCTGGAAACCGGACTGGGCAGCTGCCTGATTGAAGCAAAGTGGCAAAACCGTTTTGCATGGAAGACCATCCGGGTCGATGGGGCAGTAACGGTAGTTTTGCTGCCGAATCAGGATGCCCCGGCAGAAGGTACAGTGGACTGGGATTTCTGTGCGCCGGAGACCGGAAATAAGCACCGTGCGATTCTGACCCCGGAAATGGAACAGCAGAAAGCACAAACGCTCCGCGAGGCAAAACAGCTGCGCATCCAGCGCATCGAAGGGTACTGGAAACCGGAATATCAGACGGGTGATCCGGAATTTGACCGGGTGTTCCATCTGGCAGGTGGACATGCACAGGCTCTTTGGGCGTTTTATCAGCAGTATGGCGATGCAGCACGGGATATGCTGCTGCATCTGTCCATGAAGGACTGGCGGGACGCAGACCCTGCGGTTTTGGCAGCGCATCTAAATGCGACCCGGGACTTCGCCGGAGAGAAAGACGAAACCTTCCTGTCCTATGTGCAGTGCCCTCGCATCGGCTATGAAAAACTGACGGATTGGCGGGCTGCGGTCCAGCAATATTTGACCGCCGAGCAAAAAGAAGCATTCCGAAAGGCACCGGATACCCTGTGGCCCTGGATTGAAGCAAACTTCCAGCCGCAGGCTTGCCGCTGGCTTCCGGTGCTTTGGCTTCAGCCGGGTGCGGCACTGCGGTTGGGTGCAGCAGATTTGCGTGGACGCAGATTGCTGTTTGTGGCCATCCTGCGCACATTGGGCATCCCGGCTCGGCTGGACCCGGTGGACGGACGTGCCCAGTATGGCAGGGCAGGACGCTTTTACGCCGTAGAAGCTGCCGCTCCGCAAGAACCGACTGCGGCGATTTCGGTACGGATCGACCCTGCTATGACGTATGGACAAAGCTGGGGCCTGTCACGGTGGAATCGGGGCTGGCAGCCGCTGGATTTTGAGGGAGAGGATACCACGGTATTGGATCTGCCGCTGGGGCTGTACCGTTTGCATACGGTGAATCGACTGCCCAACGGAAATCAGCTGATTCGGTTTAAGACGTTCCCGGTCCGGCAAGCGGAAACGCTGACCGTGGAAAAGCGAGCAGCATCCGCAGAACAGCTTTTGGCACACTATCCTGTGGTGTTACCCGTGGCGGCACATGGTCTGGAATGGCAGCTCTATCTGGAATGTGGCGCAGAGCCTACGGAACACGTACTAAATGAATTGCTGGCAGCTAAGACACTGGTTCAGAAACAAATGGAGCATGGTCTGCGGCTTCGCCTGCTGCTGCCGGGTGCAGAAGCACGGCAAGACCCGACGCTGCAAAAAGTGCTGGCTTGCTTGCCGCAGGCAGTGGTGGAAGAAACAGATTTCACCGACAGCCGCTTGGAAACCCTTGCACGGGCACTGTATTTGGAGCCGGGTCTGTGGCCGCTGATGACGGTAACGGACGGCAGCATCTCGTACTATGCCCATGCAGGCTATGCGGTAGGTTCGGTGGCACTTGCACTGGAGCTGGCAGAACGCAAGCTGGCCCAAACTAAGAAGGAGAGCGGCGCAGATGAAACGAATCCTGATTACGGCATTTGATGCCTTTGGCGGAGAAACCATCAATCCTTCCTGGGAGGCGGTCCAGCGGATTACCCCGCCGCCTCAGGTGGAGCTGATTCGCTTGCAGGTACCTACGGTATTTGGTGAATCTCTGGAAAAAACCATAGATGCTATTCGCCGGGAAAAGCCGGATGTGGTACTGTGTATTGGTCAGGCAGGCGGCCGGGGCGCAGTTACGCCGGAACGTGTGGCACTGAATTTGATGGATGCCAGCATCCCGGACAACGCCGGCACAATGCCGGTGGATGTTCCCGTTGTACAGGGTGGCGAAAATGCGCTGTTTGCCACTGTACCGGTGAAACGGATCGTGGAAGCAATCCGTAAGGCAGGTGTTCCCGGTCAGCTCTCCAATACGGCAGGCACCTTTGTATGCAATCAGCTGCTGTACGGTGTGCTTTCCTATTGTCAGGCAAAGAATTTGCCGACACAAGCAGGCTTTATTCATGTGCCTTATCTGCCGGAGCAGGCAGAGGGCAAGAAAGACTGCCCCAGCTTGTCACTGGAACAAATCGTTAATGCACTGGAAGCTACACTTGCCTGCGTGGCGGAGTCATAATCTAAAAATAGCTTGATACGGGCAGGATAAGATACGCCTGCAAACGGACTTTTATAAAAGAAATCCACAATAAAAGAGGACCGAAGGGAACAAATGTTGCATCGGCCCTCTTTTTTGTATCTTTTGTCAGAAATCGGCAATAGAAAGGGAACGCAAATCGTAATAAAAGTAGGAAAAAATTTCGTGGGATGATGGAATTGTTTTTGCGCGATAAACATGTTTTAATAGAAGAAAAGGGAACAATAAGGGGGCGTTTGGATGCGGTATCATGGAAAGAAGCAGCTGCTTGTCTGCGCAGCTGCTGCCGCTTTGATCTTTCTAACCGGATGTGGAAGGGCACAGGTGGAGAATCTGTGTAAAAGCGCATGTGCATCAATCGGTCCCGACGCCAAAAATGCGGTGCATGCTACAACAACAGAATACATCCGAAGCGATACGGAGCAGCGGGAACTGATGCAGCAGGAAATCTGGTACCGAAGCGATGACCGCTGGGCATACCGGGTACAGGAAGGCTCGGAAGCGGACTGGTATGTGTGCACAAACGAAGATGCACTGGAAAAGCACCCGGGCACATTGTGGCGCGACTCGGAAAAAGACTGGACACCGGAAAAACACCGAACCATGCTGGATTGGAACAATGAAAAGGTTCGGTTCATCTCCGCAAATCGGGAAGACGGCTTGCAGGCAGTATCCTGGAAACAGCAGGCCAATATCAATGGGGTCGATTACGAGCCGGTGTGCACGTTCTTTTTTGATCCGCAGGAACAATTGGTGCGGTTGCAGGCAGTAGTGGACATATCGCCCCAAAAAGACGCAACTGTGGAATGGGTAAAAGAAATCGAGTACTGGTCCTTTGATTCGGTGGCGGTGGATCACGCCATTGCTGGATTTTACCATACGGCAATCGAAAATAAAGAACCGGCTGTCACGGAGCAGCCAGATGACTGGATGAAGGATTTGGAAGGCTACCAAATGGAGCAAATCCCCTTTGATGGCAGAGTGGCATCCGCCGTTGCAGCAGATGAGGAAATCAAGCCCTTTACGCTGGGTTTGCTGCTGCCCGAAGGATGGACCTGGAAGCCAGCAAACTGGACGCAGAAAAAACGTACCTTCCCGGCAGAGGATGCCGCACTGGATGATGCAAAAAGCCTATATTTTGTGACCTGCGGTGAATGGATGGAACCGGTTGCTCTGTATGATGCATCCGGGGCATACGCAGGGGTACTTGCATATACACCTATGGAACTGGGGAAAGATGTAATACCGCCCCATGCCGATTTGCCCGAAGGACAACAGGCCTATGTGGACGCTCCGGACATAGAACAGCCCCAGAGCAGCGAAATCCCCGGCTGTGCAAATGGAGTACAGACCTTTGTGACCCATGGCATTTACCGCAGAACAACGGCGGAAAATCAGTTGGAACAGCGCACAACAAAAGCAATCCTAGCCGAAAATACAAATGCTCAGCTGGCACTGACGGTAGAGGTTGCAGACACTGCTGTAACGGACAAACAGCTGCAAATCATTGGCCGCAGCTTGTTCTGCGAATAAAAAGACAGAATGGATTTGCGGCAGAGGAGCACTGCACAGGTCTAATAAAAGAAAAAGCGATGATGCAAAACGGACATGCTGCCGCTGCATCATCGCTTTTTTATGGATACGGTCAATTTTTCAGTGTGGTCTGTTTTTCGGTATAGTATTGTGCCTGTGCATGCCACAGTTTGTAGTATTTTCCACTTGTATCGGCAAGCAACTGCTCGTGCGAGCCCTGCTGAATCACAGCGCCATCCTGAAAGACGACGATTTCATCACAGAATTTGCAGCTGGACAGCCGATGACTGATATAAATAGCAGTCCGGTCACCGGAAATCTCGTTGAACTTGGCGTAGATTTCTGCTTCGGCAATGGGGTCCAGCGCAGCGGTAGGCTCATCCAGAATGATAAAGGGTGCATCCTTGTAAAGTGCTCTGGCAATGGCAATTTTTTGGGCCTCGCCACCGGAAACCTCAACGCCGTTTTCCGCAAACTCCTTGTAAAGAACAGTGTCAAGCCCATGAGGGAGCGTTTTCAGCCGTTCGCCAAAGCCGGCAGCGGTGAGAGCTTTTGTTACACGGGCCTTGTCATAGTGCTGTGTGCCTGCCACATTGGTGCCAAGAGGCTGGGAAACCAGCTGGAAGTCTTGAAAGACCACTGAGAAAATTGCGATGTAATCGTCATACCGATATTTGCGGATGTCGATTCCATTGAGCAGGATCTGTCCCTCCTGCGGATCGTAGAGCCGGCACAGAAGTTTGATAAAGGTGGATTTTCCGCTGCCATTTTCACCAACCACAGCCAGTCTGCTGCCAACCCGGAATTTCATGTTCACATGGTGCAAAGCCCAGCGTTCACTGCCGGGGTAGCGGAAGGAAACATCTCGGAACTCCACCTGATACTGGCGGTCAGATCGCTTTTCTGTTGTCAGAGAGCCTTGGTACATCTGATTGGGAATGTCCAGAAAGGCATAAATGTCCTCCATAAAAGGCACATTGCTGCGAAGCTGCCCCAGACCTTTCATTAGCTCTGAGATATTCTGGGACAGTGCGGTAACGGCGCCCACGTACTGGGTAATGGAACCAACACCAAAGGCACCTGCCCAAGATTTGAGGCACACAAAGACATATACAAGGCCCATGAGCAGGACTTCCACCATTGTTCCTGCTGCGGCCCAAAGTCCCATAGGGCCGGCGGCACATTTAGCCAGAGGACCACCCGGCCAGAAGGTCTTATCTTGATCCATGTACCACTGGCTGACTTTCTGCTGGTTGTACATGCGAATATCCGCACTGGCTTTTGGACGCTCAGAAAGGAGCATGTAATTGCACATGCGGTTGCCGAAGGTTGCTGTTTCGGAAAGTGCTGCGTAGCTGGCACTGCTTTTGGTATGGCAGAAGGAGCTTAGTGCAGTGGTGAAAAGCAGGACACCTACGAACAGCAGGATAAAAACAGGATGATTCAAAACGATCAGGGGGCCTTCCGGCACGGAGGTGGTAAACAAGCTTATGGTTAGCGTTACTGCACCCAGAATACCTGCGAGGCCTGTAACAGTTTTTTCCAACACAGTCATAAGGATCAACAGACCCCAGCAGGACCAGCTGGCGTTCCCTCGAATCTTGTCCAGAAGGCTGCGAACCTCGGCCTTGTCCACATCTTCATAATCCATGGTAAGGATTTTGTCAGTGTAGACTTTCTGACGGCTGAAGATGAAGCGGTTCTCCATTCGGATATACCAGCATCGCAGCACTTTACAGAAAAGCCCCAAAAGGAAGGCACTGCAAAGTGCAGCAAATACCAGCGGACGCAAGACTTCTGGGCGACGCAGGCCTGCCAGTTCATTGATGATTTGCGCCGAAAACCAGATGGCTACATAGGGAATGCCCGCAGAAACGATGTGGTAGGAAGTGATTGCGGCAATCAGTCCGGGGAATTCCCGGTGCAGCAAACCATAGGCCCTGCGGGAACAAAGAACGGTTTCCTTCCAAGTTGCTTTTTTATTGGCACTCATACAAAGTCCCTCCCTTCCTGATAGTATCTCGCCTGTACTTCAAACAGTTTTGCATAGCCGCCATTTTGGGCAAGCAGCTGTTCATGGGTGCCTTCTTCCTTGATTTTCCCGTTTTCCAGAAAAAGAATCCGGTCGCAGAATCGGGTGGAGGCCAGCCGATGGGAGATGAACACAGAAGTTTTCCCGGCGGTCATCTGGTTGTACTTCATATAGATATCATTTTCTGCCAAGGGGTCCAACGCAGCGGTTGGCTCGTCCAAAATCAGAATGGGACCATCCTTGTACAGTGCACGCGCCAGCATCATGCGCTGCGTCTGACCACCGGACAGGCGCACACCATCCAGAAAGATTTCCTTGCCCAAATGCGTATCCAGACCTTTGGGCAGTGCCTGAATCGCCTGGGTCAAACCTGCTTTTTCCACACAGGCACGGACCTTGTTCAGGTCGATGTTCTCATAATCCTGGGCGACGGTTTCCGCAACGGTCAGGTCCGGCATGGAAAAATCCTGAAATACAGCGGAAAACAGCTTGTAGTATTCTCTGCGGTCAAACGCACGAATGTCCTGCCCATTCAGAGTCACACGTCCTTCGTCTGGGTCATATAAGCCGCAGAGAAGCCGCACCAGCGTGGTTTTACCTGCACCGTTCAAGCCGACAATGGCCAGCTTTTCCCCGGGTCGAATGGTAAGATTCAAGTCGGATAGGATATCCTGCTCCGAACCGGGATAACGGAAGGAAACGTGCTCTAATTGAAGCGTATAAGAGCTGGCGGCAGGGACAGGTGTGCCCTCCGAGAACCGAAAAGGCTCTGGCAGGTTCAGATATTCCAGAACAGCAGAAAGCTCCAGTGCTTCCTTGCGCAGGGTATCGTAGGTGTTCAAAATGCCAGTGACCCATTCCGAAAATCCGCTGAATGCGGTAAAGTACAGCAAAAATGTTGAAACCGGCATGCCGGTGGTCAGCAGCAGGTGAATCAGATAGAAATAGGCAAATCCGTTGCGCAGAAATGTCAAAAGCAAATCAGCTGCTGCGGTCCAAAAAACCAGACGGTCCCGCTTTGCAAACAATAGGTCATACGCCGCATAGGCTTTTTGACGCAGCTCTTTGAGCCATGGGGCAAGTCCAAAAATACGAATGTCTTTGGCCATAGCAGGGGATTCCATCGTTTTGCGCAGATATACGATTTTGGAATAGTGCTCGTCAAATTCGTTCCGGTGGAGGTACCGCCAGTTGCTGCAGCGGAGATTGATACAAAAACTTACCACCGATGTTAGTGTAATCACGATCAGCAGTGCAGGATGAAACCCCGACAGTAACAGCAAATATACCGCAAACCCGGCTACGTTCTGGACCAATTCTCGCAGGGTTATGAAAATGTGTTCCTGCGGCGCATCGTTGTTAAAGCCCGTCTGACTGGCCCTGTCATAGAGCTTCTTACTTTTTGCGTCCTGCGTATTGGGATAAGATGTAGTGCAGGCTTTCAGATTGATTTCTTTGCCAATCATAGCACGGACACGAATTCTGCCAAACGTCATAGTGAGCTCTGCATACTCTCGAATGCTGCTGAGCAAAAGAATCAGCAGTGTAAAAATACCAATGGTTGCAAAGAGTTGGAACATCGAACCGTGTGTTTCTACAATTTGCAGTACGGCAGGCGTAATCAGCAGTTGGACCAGATTCTGAAGCACCAGCAAGCCTGCGAACGCAATGCCCAGAAAAATTACACTTTTTTGATGGGTCCACGCCTGGCCAAGCATGTAACGCAGCACCTTGCCTATGCTGTATTTGGGTTTCTCTTTCATATTCTTCACCTCTTGGCACTAGCGTAGCATAAAAAAGCGATTCTGGTGCATTCCGGGGACGAATCGCTGTAATTGGGGGATGAATGGAATGCTATACCTGGGGAATCAAAATTTCCGTTGTGAATGCACCGTCCTCGCTGTTGCGGCTCAGATAGCCGTCCAGCCGCTCAATGATGGCATCGATTCGCACCAGACCAAAGCCATGGCCGTCTCCTTTTGTGGTGCGGAACAGCTTGCCGGTCTTTTTCATTTTCTTGGCGGCAGTAAAATTAGTGAAAGAGATATAGAGCTGAGTACCTTTCATATCCATATACACACGGATGCGCCGCTCCGGCTCCGGCAGCGGCAGACTGGCTTCAATGGCGTTATCAAAGAGGTTGCCAATAATGCAGCACAGATCCAGTTCGGACATTTTTAACTTGACCGGGATGTGCGCATCCACCTGCACAGTGATATTTTTAGACTTGGCAAGGGAAATTTTGCTGTTCAGGATGGCATCGGCCATGCTGTTTCCGGTTTTCACCACGGTGTCTACGGTGTTCAAATCGGTGTCCAGCTCGTCCAGATAGGCTTTCAGCCCCTCCATATCACCATTGGCGGCCAGCACTTTCATGAGCTGAATATGATTTCGGTAATCGTGGCGCCAGCCACGAATCTGACGGTACATGTTTTCCACTTCCAAGTAGTGGGTTTCAATCAGTTCCCGCTGATAGGCGGCAATCCGTTTGTCAATTTGCTTTGAAAATAGCGACATGGTAAATCCTTCTTATGTATGTTCAATGATAGCTCGATTCAACGGCTCATAAGAGCCTCTGGGCAAGGGGAGTACGCTGCCATCAGACAGATGTACTTCTGTTTTGGTTACCCGTCGAATGTGGTTTAGGTTCAAAATCATAGCCCTTCCGGCCCGGAAAAAGCGGTCATCCAGTTCTTTTTCAAATTCTCCCAGCGTGTGCTTTAAGGTGTAATTCTGTTTGGCGTGGACCGTTACATAGTTTTTCAGAACATCCAGATAGCGTATTTCATAAAAGGGGATGCGCACCATCTCACCAGACAGTTTCAGGTTTAAGCAACGCTCATTTTGCTTTTGCTGTTTCAAAGCGCGATCCAGTACAGAAAACAGCTTTTCCGGTTGAAGTGGCTTCATTAGATAATGCAGTGCT
>RCNI01000966.1_pt1 | contig 16453 bp, 14 predicted proteins | sample 2041151 | NCBI WGS metagenome assembly RCNI01 (sample SAMN09708214, study PRJNA481090) | feces metagenome | isolation source: feces | place: Antarctica: Albino Rookery | reverse complement strand
GAGAACGCTTCGTGTCCTGGGGTATCAATGAAGGTAATTTTTTTGTTATTTCGTTCGACTTGGTAAGCCCCAATATGTTGGGTAATTCCCCCAGCTTCACCTTTGGTAATATGACTGGAACGAATTGCGTCTAGTAAAGTGGTTTTCCCGTGGTCAACGTGACCCATAATGGTGACAATTGGTGGACGAGGTTTGAGACTTGCTGCATCATCATCAAAGTTGATGTTTTCTAATAAGTTGTCTAACCCAATTTGTTTTTCAATCTTAAAGTCATAACCGTATTCTAAACAAAGTTCCCCAATTTCTTCTTCATTTAAAATGGTTTGTAAGTTATTCATTTTTCCCTTCATGAAAAAGTACTTAATAATTTCGGAAGGGTTCTTGCCTAATTTGGGAGCAAGTTCGGCAATACTTAAAGGAGATGTAAAGGTGAACACACCATTCTTGACCCCTACTTCGACATTCTTAATTTGTTTTTTAAGATCGATGGAAGTTCTTGTTTCTGTTTCTTTAGCTGGTTTATTAGGTTTCTTTTTCGCCATATATAGATCTCCTTTAGTAGTATGTAGTTCATTAAATTTATTTTAAACTAAGAGTGCTTGTTGAATCGCATCTCAATCTTCAAACACCACTTTATTGTCACGAAACATTTTCGCAACTAAGGGTTTGGAAGTTAATGCTTGGACACTTGCACTTTCTTTTTTAATTCAATACCCACGACCCGAATGGAGGTTAGTCCCTAATTTGACGACATGGTCACATTTGACTAACCGCACTAATTGGTCGACAGGATAAACTTGTTTTGAGAGGATGTCTCGTCGGGTATTGTAATTACATTGCTTTTTTGACATTATCGATTTCGTCCTGAAAATCATTACTTAATTCGTCTAAATATTCATTATTATCAAAAAGTTCATCATTTTCATCTAAATCATCTTCAAAGTCACGTGCATCTTGACTGACTTTGTCCATGAAGTCATTGTCAAGACCAAAGTCTTTGGCTGTGACATCATTTAAGTTTTCGATTAAGTTGGTTTCTAATTCCGTAATCTTAATTGCACCTGCTTGTAATTCATCTGGAGTTGGGATAAAGTCTTCAACATGGTCCAAAACATCTTTGGTTTTGTGATAGACTTTGTCCAGCATACGCATTTCATCAGGAGTTTTGACGTCTAAGTTGTAGTGGGTTAATTCCGAGCATAAACGGATGTTTAAACCCCGACGACCAATGACTAAGGATTGAGCTTCTGGTTTGACGACTAAAATAATCCGGTGTTCGGTTTCTAATTCATCAAAACATAATCCAATAATTTTTGAAGCCCCAACACAGTTGATAATGAATTCTAGTGGGTTGGCATATCAGTTCATAATTTCGACTGGTTCGCCACCTAAATAACGACTGATTTCTTTAACCCGTGACCCTTCTTTTCCAACACAAATTGCAGCTGGTGACCCAATATTGGAAGCAAATTTGGTTGATGAAACTGCGATTTTCGATTTAAATCCTGCACTTCGGGCAACTTCGCGGACTTGAATATCACCATCCCGAATTTCTGGCACTACTAAGGTTAAGTAGTATTCAGCTAAGGCTTTGGATTTTCGTGACAAAATTAAAGGTCAGTCCCGAGTTTGAGCTTTAACGTTGTCTAAATAAAAGGCCATGCGACTGCCTAATGGAAGTTTTTCCCCTGGGTTTTGTTCATTCTTTGCTAACCCACCATAAACGTTGTCAGCAATCTTAATGATGTATTCCCCGTTCCGACTATATTCATCAACTTCCCCTAAAATAATCGTTCCCACTTGGTCTTTATATTCATTAGCAATTTTAGTGTAGTCAATTTCGCTAATTTTTTGTTTGAACCCTTGGATAATTAAGGTAATCACTTTCCGGGATAAATCGTTAATGGAAATCGTGTTTCAATAAATGTCTCCCACTTGGTACTTTGGGTCAGCTTTCGCAATCCGTGGGTCGTTTATTAAGATTTGATTGTAATCATCATAATCATGAACATGGTCTTCGCTGACGACTTCATAAGGAATCCGCATGTTAATTTCTTGTTTCTTTAAGTCAACTTTCGCTTCTAATTGTTGATCTTGGTTTTCTTTGGTGTAGGCTTTGACAATACAGTCTGACAACATACTTGCAACTTCGTCTTCAGACACATTGTGGGCACTTGCAATTTCCTTAATAAAGGCTAACATATTGCCAATGACTGAGTTATCAGTCTTGGACACAGCTTTTTTAGCCATAACAACTCCTTAATAAAAATAAAGAGAACGACGTGTGGCCGTTCTCATAAACAAATGAATATGATATGTATATTGTAACATAACTTTGAGTTAGAGCACCAAAATTAAAATTAAGGTTAAAATGACCACTCCCAATAGTCCAAACAAACTTAAGACTTTTCAATCATCAAACCGCGATCTTAAAATGACACTCTTGCTGACCTTGAGGTCCATGCTCACATACAACGCAAGGTTGGATAAATTGTCTAACATATTAAAAAAGTTTTGGTAATTGAAGTTCGAGAACATCAATTTCTTATTGGACTCATCTTCATACACCTTAGCTCGATCACAAATTAGATCATACTTTTCAAACATCTTAATGTTTTGACTCAAATCCCATGCCAGAGCATCCAAATTAACATGGTTGTGGTCATTGACTAAGCATTCTCCCACCAAATAAGGTAACAACAAACTGGCCTTGTAAACATTTAAAAAGTAATAATAACCTTCAAAGTTATCACTGTTCAAGCTCACTTCAGCTAAATCATAAAACAAGGTCTTGAGAAAATTGTGGTGTAATTCACTAATTAAAACCTGCATCTTGTCATATAAGTGTAGATCACTCGTTCACAAGCGAGTGACTTCCAATTTGCTTTCCACACAAAAGGTTTGCAATTGAATTAAAAAGTCCCTCGCTTGGACATCAATTTTATATAACGCATCGTATTCAAAATACCGTTGATAACTTAAGTCATCAACATAAACAGCGTATTGTTTCATTAACTGGTTGCAGGTTTTTAAAAATCCTTTGAGGGTTTTTAAATCCTTTTTACGATTGGGTTGGTTGACTTCCATAAATGGCCTTTCAAGAGCGTTGGAACAACTTTTTTAACAAGTGTTCAATCACCCATCAATTTTGCTCAAAATGGTTGAAATCATTTTCATCATGATAACTTAACAATTGTTTAAAAATAGTAATGGTACTTGGTTCTAATAAGACCGTATTGACACTTAAACAATGTTGGCACACAAACGCACAGGTGGTCAAATCAAATCCGACTTGGGGTGCGTGTTGATGAAAACAAGTTTGGTAGGAGTGGTAGGGAAGAATCTTGGCTCGGGTTAAGAAAAATAAATAAATCCAACTATTAATGAGACTGGTTGGAGTGTTTAACAAAATATAGTTTAAAATCTTTTGATAAAACTCAAAGTCCTCTTCATTAAAGTCAGGCACCAAAGCTAAGGTTTCACTGATTAAATCTAAACTCGGGTGGTGGCTGACGGCAAATGAGACATTGGACAAGGTGGTGACTTTTTTGAGCTTGGATAATTTTTGATCAAACCTTGAGGCAAAGAATTCAAATTCCAAATAATTCCCGTAAAAAAGACTACGACTATTTTTGGACGTAATCTTGCGCACCCCTGGAGCATAGATGTGATAACGTTTCCCATCGCCACAGATAAAAGTTAAAATTTCGTCAAATAATTCGTAATCTTGTTGCTTAATTAAATAACCTTTTTTAATGGTCAGACCCATGGTTATTTCCCGTAACCGTATTTTTCAATTCCTAATTTTGAGTTACGTCAATCTTTATCGACTTTCACAAAACTTCTTAACATAATGTTACAGTCAAAAATGTCTAACAATTGTTTGCGAGCACCTGTTCCGATTTCACGAATCATGGAACCGTTTGCTCCAATAATAATTTTCTTTTGGGATTCTTTTTCACAGATAATCGAGACATCAATGGTGAGTCGATTTTTATCTGGGAAATATTTTTTCGAATCAACCACGACAGCGACTCCGTAAGGAATTTCCATGCGTAACAAATTCAAACATTGTTCCCGCACAATTTCACTAATCATGAAGTCATCACTAATTAAATCAGTGGTTTCATCAGCATACATTGGTTCGGTGTGTTCCAAATAAGGAACTAAAGCTTGTAACAAAGGAGTGACAGTTGCTCCATCGTTAGCACAAACTTCAAAATATCCTTCAAAAGGATATAAGGTTTCTAAGCGACTCTTGGTGGTTGCAATTTGGTTTTGACGGGCCACGTCAATTTTATTTAATGCAACTAAGACGTGTTGGACCTTATATTCTTTTAATTTGTCAATGACCACTTCGTCTTCAGGAGTGACTCCACTAGCGCTGTCAATGACTAAAATAACTGCATTCGCAGTTTTTAAACTATGACGTGCTTGAGCGTTTAAGTGTTTGTCAAGTTCGTTGTTTGGTTGATGATAACCTGGGGTATCAACAAACACGATTTGCATCTCAGCAGTGTTATATAATCCTTTAACTTGGTCACGGGTTGTTTGAGGTTTGTTGCAAACAATCGATGTCTTGCGACCAAGTAAAGTGTTTAAAAGTGATGATTTCCCAACGTTAGGATGTCCCACAATTGCGACTTCACCACAATATTTTAATTTTTCCATATATTACCTTCCATACCATTGGACGTTGCCGTTCACCAAATCCACGATTTGGGAACTAAAAATAATCACACCAATAATGGCACTTGTAAGTGCAAAAACTAAAGTCGAAGCGGCAGAGATATTTTTAATTTTCGCAGCGTTTAAATTATATTTGAACGCGACCATATCTACGACGTTTTCAATCGCAGTATTGAGGAGTTCACTACTTAAGACAAATCCAATTGTCAACACTAACATTGGTCATCGATCCACTGGAAGATTGAGGAGAATTCCAACGATAATTGTGATGACACCAATAATGACTTCGATTAAGAAACTCTTTTCTTCTTTCAAGGTGGTTCAAAAACCTTGAAACGCATAACTGAATTTCTTGGTCATGGATGTCTTGGGTTGTTTTTTAAGATTCTTCATACCTACCGGGTAATTCCTAAACTATTTAACACAACATCTTGAAGTCCAAACATCACTTTTTCATCTTCAAGGGTCATGTGATCAAACCCTAAAATGTGTAAAAATCCGTGAACAAAAAGAAAACAAATTTCTCGTTCATATGAATGTTGGTATTCTTTTGCTTGTTGCATGGCCTTGTAAGGACTAATATACATTTCTCCTAATAATGGGGAAGCTAATCCTTCATCTCAGAACGCAAAGGAAATGACATCTGTCACACGGTCAATATGACGGTAGTTTTTATTAATTTTCTTGATATCTTGCGTCTTGACAAACGAGACATCTAATAAATAGGTGGTCTCCGGATTCAGACGAGCTTGAATCACGGGTAATTCAAGTACCTTATGACTAATTTGATCAAACAAATCTAAAAATGGACTAACTTTGTTTTCAAAGCATTCGATATTGTAACTAACTTCGACTTTCATAGTTTTCTTTCTATATTTAATTTTATGTGAAAAACGATTTTAACCTAATGATTAAAACTTTTTTCCATAATTATTGCATCAGAATTGTCAAGATAATACTGCTTTCGTTTTCCGATCACCACAAAACCACATTTTAAATACAAGTTTTGAGCCTTTTGGTTATGACTCGAAACCTCTAACAAGAGCTTCTTATTACTCTTGATGGCCATGGTTTCAGCAACTTGCATTAACAAGCTTCCATACCCTTGTCTTTGCGAAGCAGGGTGGACTCCAATCCGGATAATTTCAATTTCATCAGGGTTTGATAACAAGCATAAAAACCCTTTAACTTGGTCATGGTCAATCAGACAAATTAAATCATAATATGGGTTTAAAAACATGTTATTTCACGCTTCGGGTTGATAGAAATCATTGGTAAATAGCAGTTGGTCAATCAGTGAAACTTGGTTGAGTTCTTCCACAGTTTCAATCGGTTTAATTGTTACTTGGTTAGACATAATTTATTTGGTTTGAGGTTGATATAAAACTGGTTTAACATACGCAGGTAATAAGTCTTTGACATCTTGACAAATTTGAAAGTGGTCTAAGTTGGAAACTAAGTGGTCGAAGTAAGTTTGAATTTCCATGTGCTCTAAATCATGGACAACAGGGTATTGAGTTAATAAGTCATCGAGTTGGGATTGGGTTACTAATTGTAACGGAGTGGTAACTTTGTGGTTTCTATACCCAATGACATAATAAGCATGGGACTTGGCATCCAAATACCCTAATCCGTCAAAGTTTGCGACAATCGAAGCACTATCAATTTGATAGACTTGAATTGCAGGATAAACCGCACAAATTGTTTTAGCAATGGAGACCCCGACCTTGACCCCTGTAAATGATCCTGGTCCAATGACAACATAAATTTGGTCTAAAGCTTGGTAACCTACCCCATGACTTGCTAGCAAATCATGGACTAACTGGGTCACCAATTCAGTTAAATTATTATGGGTTGGAGTGATACTTTGACCAATTAAAGTGTGGTTATCTAATAACCCCAGTAAACAATAATTATTGGTCGTATCGATTAAAAGTTGATAAGTGTTAGTTGCAGAGTTTGTCATACATTTCCTGAAAAGTTACATCATAGGGAATTTCAAAGCTTAAAGATTCATGGGTGATCGGATGGATAAACTTGATGTGCTTACAAATTAAATATTGTCCATAACTCGTGGTCTTTGCTCGCGGACCATAAACATTATCATTTAATAACGGATGGTTTAGATAACGCATGGTAGCCCGAATTTGGTGGGTGCGTCCCGTTAAAATTTGGACATCAACTAAACTAAATCCTTGGTTTAAGTTCAATAGTGGGGTCACAATACTAATGGCTTGTTTGGCATTCCGAGCATCAGGTCCAATTCGCATCTTGTATTCACCAGTTTTTCCATACCCTAACATGACATCCACATAATAGTTTTTGTTCAAGTCTGAAAAATGGTTATAAACAATCGCGTGATAATGTTTTTCAATTTGATGGTCGAGAAACAACTGACTTAATTGATCTACCATCATTGGAGTCTTAGCAATAATCATTAACCCACACGTATCTTTGTCTAACCGATGGACAATTCCCATCCTAGTCGGGTCACTAAAATCATTGGGATTCCATTTTAAATAAGTTTGAAGAGCATCCACTAAGGTGTTGGGTTCATGGTGAATGGTCGGATAAACTAACATGTTGGTTGGTTTATTGATGACCATGAGATAGTCATCTTCAAACACAATTGCTAATTTTACATCTTGATTAATCCTAGAACTAACGGTGGGTTTGGTCGCCGTTGGAGCAGGTTGTGCTACAGCTTCGAGAATCTGGATTTGGTCATTTAATTCTAAACTTAAACCAGTTTTAGTGGCTGGTTTACCATTCACTAAAACTTGGCTGTTATCAATCATTTTTTTAATTTGGGAACGGGAAATTCCGAGTTGGTCGACTAAAAAGGTGTCAAGCCGTTGGGGTTCGGATTTGGAATATACCAACGAATCTAACATGAAATAGAACTTTCGTTTGGTTGACTATCAACCATCGAGGTGGTGGTAGTTGGCGAATCTTGGTTAACTAAATTTGAGGAAGATTCCATTTGATTAGCTAAGTTTTCATCTACTTGACTTGCTTGCAATGCTTGTTGTTTTTCTTCTTGATTGTATTTCTTAAAGGTTAAGACTAATCAAATAATGAAGCATAAGACAATGACTCCGATTCCAATACAGACTCAGACATCATTCATATTAATGGTAGTCTTGACAAATGGTCAGTAATCCACCACGGCGTTTAAAGAAGATTTGGTAACTCCATTTTGGACATAGCTAAAATCTAAGCTTCGGTCAATAATATTCGACAAGCCACCAAACCCCATAAACAAGAATCCAAATGCAAGTCATCATTGGGGAATAAACACAAAGGCAATGACTGAAATCACAATTGGAATCGACTGGACTAAATAAACGACGCTCGGATTCGCTCCGTCAAACAAGGATAACCCAACTCCAGGGTTAAGCACAATTTGGTCAGGTTTATTAGCAAGGATATATTTTTCAATTCCAAACCCTGACCCCATCACAATCAACCCGATGACAACTAACAAGATGAGTTTAAACAATAAGTTTTCGAACTTAAAAAATGCATAAAAATAGTTCCGGGTTGTCTCGTTGTGGATTTTATCTAAGGATTTAACAAAAGCCACTCTATTAAGAAAGTGGCTTTGGTTACAACTTGAGCAGTTGGACATTATGCAGGATATTTTTCTGGGTGTTCTGCTTGCATTTTTTTAACGAATTCTTTTTTATCCATGGAACCGTATTTGTTCATTAATTCAACACATTCGTTATATTCTTTGGTTGCTCATTGTTCATCTTTGAAACCTTTGATGACAACTTTCTTGTTTTGTAAGTTCTTGTAGTTTTCAAAGAAGTCTTTAATTTCTGCTAATCATGCTGCTGGGATTTGTTCAAAACTTGTTAATCAGCTTCAACGTGGGTCACAGTCAATGACACCTAATAATTTAGTATCGGTTTCCCCACCATCGATCATTTCGACAGCTCCGACAATTCGAACTGGGACACGAATTCCTGAATTAATTGCGTGGTCGCTAAAGATCATAACATCTAATTCGTCACCATCTCAGTCTAATGCTTCTGGAATAAAACCGTAGTTGGTAGGATAAGCCATTGATCCATATAAGATCCGGTCAACCGAAATCGCACCAGTCGCACGGTCGTATTCATACTTGATTTGACTGTCTTTAGGAATTTCAACAATTGCGTTTAATTTCATAAATTACCCTTTCTTAGATTAAAAAAATGTAAAATTATCATAATAACATTTTAACCAATATCATCGATAAAAAACATGGTGATAAATGAATTTATTGATTTTTTAAAATTGGAGATTGTCTTATGACCCAAAACTATCCCCACCAACTTTTATTTAGATCACCTCCATTCCTCAAAAAATACTCCCACCACGTGGATGTTTACCAGACTAACCACGCGAAACTTTTCTTGCTCTTAATTGCAAGTATCTTATTGAGTTGCTTTATCGTTTTCTTTTGCTTTGGTTATTTGCATAGTGCTCACGATAGTGTCATTCCCGTTTATTTTGACCCGAGCACAGGAGAATTGAAACAGGGATTAAATAGTGCATCCCCGATGTATTTGAATCCCCAACCCTTAAACCAAACCGACCGGACCTTACGAGCTATGGGCATTGTCTTTTTCTCGTGATGACTCGTGACCGTGATTTGAATGTTGAAGCTGGGAGTCAACATTGCTCAAAGTGGTCGTCGTTGACAAAACCACAAACTCTTAACGATTGGTTATTTATACATCTTTAATTGAACGATCGTTTATAACTTGGGATTCTTAATTTATGAACTCACCCAAGTGAAAGACATCCACTTAAAAACTTATCTCAAACACTTATTTGCTAATGATGATTCGTTCTACAGTTTTGACATTAAAAAACATTGAACTTATCATGTTGCAATCGGGGCGTTTGTTATCATGCTGCCCTTAGTGTGATTCATGATTTTCCCGATGGTCAATAATGGGAAATTAATTGCATTTGGATACAAGACAGGATATGGTAGTAATTGATGATTCTTCGCCCTTCAATTCTTTACCGAACAAACCAATTTGATGTGTTTTATCTTGTTGTTTGCGTTTGTCATTAATCCTCGTTGAAAAGGCTTCAACAACTATGATTCATGAATCAATTGTATGGCTTATTTAGTGATTGTCTCTTTAACTTATAATTTGATTATTTTCCCTGTCATTGCCAGCAGTTACAAGGGAATGCCATATGACCTCACTCGTACCTTATGATTACATGTCATTGATCCGATTGTCTTCTTAGGAACAGGGTGCTGTTTAATGGTTTATAATCCAGCCAAGAAAATTTCTCCATGAGGTGACACCTTAAAATATGGGATGGTCGTTCCAAGTGTCTATGCCATTTATGCCTTAAGTTCTCCCTTCATTACGGGGGTCTCACCTTATGCATATTTATCCAACACGAACCCAGCTTTAGATATCGATGGAGTCGCTGGTAGTGGCTGAACTTTTGTCATCTTTATTTTGTTCATGGGCTTCTTTATTATCTTCATTACCATATGATGATATTTAAACGCTCGGATGGGACTAAAAAGATACGGAGGTACAGTTGGTTATTGACTCCCAAATATTCACCTTAAGAATGAAGAAATTAGTATGGAAAACGTTATTCATAATCCTCACCAAGCAAGTAAAAAAGACCACTCATACCGTACTTTTGTACTTAAAATCGATGCAAATCAACTCCAAACTTTAAGTGAACTTCCCAACGCGGTTGTTTGTCTTTTCTTACCTGAAAAAACCATTGGAATTAACCAAAAAATTATCTTTGTCAATCCCGACAATCAAGTCGTAGGAACTGCAAAATTAGTGCAATTAATTACCGCTCCAAAAGCGAATTTATGAGCCCAAATTCAACCCTATGTTTATTTAACAAAAAATGAATTTGATGATCAATACACAAACTCCCAAGATGCAACCATTTCCACTATTTATGATTTTAAGAGTTGTAATGACAACTTCCTTTTAAATAACAAAAATCTTGATTTTGTGAAAAATGTCAGTTTTTGAGACGAACAAAATTAAGTTTTCATCGTAAATAATATTTAGATTTTCGCCCAAAATCGTAAAAAACTATTAAAATAAATCTATTGTACTAATCTATATTAATTATTGCAATTTGTGAACAATGAACAAAATAGTTGAAAGCGAGGGGAAATGAAATGAAAAGAACTAAAAAGACTAAATTGTTCGCGCTCTTGACCGCGACAACGGTAGCATCGAGTCTTGCAATTGTTACCCCAATTGCTCTAACCGCTACTAACCCTAATCAAACTAATCAATCTGTTCAACTAGCAACTAATAAGGTTACAACCAATAAAGATATCGAAGTATCTTTGAGAGCAGGAACAAGCACTAGTGGTGCTGACGCTACTAAAGCTACTCCATATAACATTGCTACCTTAACCGCTATTATTGCTGGATCTGTTGCACTTATTTTAGCAATTATCTCTATTGGAGTTTGTTGTTATGACGCCTCCAATAAGAAAAAAGAAAAGGCCATTGAAAAACGACACAAAGAACGTCATAACCAAGTTCTTAGTGATAATCTCGCAGCTGCTGCAACTCAAGTTTATAAATCAGATGCGAATATCAATGATCTTGATAATGCTATTGAAAATGCACCAAAAGATGATCGGATTGAAAAATATTTATCGTCGTACTTAACCGTTGATTACAACGATCCAGTCAATCCACGTATCTATTACAATAGTCAAAATCCAGACTACTCACCAAACATCGTTTATTTAAAAGCTTGTCCTGAACATGGCTTCTTATATCAAAACAAAAATGTCCTTTGTGCGGACAAACCTTTTGATAATGATGTTAAAGATATCTTGATTTATGACTTATGAAGTGACAAGATTACTGGTTGCTCCAAGATCGCTGCGACCCTAGTTGACGTTGACCAAGTTAACCGTGATGTTTTATATGACACAGTTAAACCATTCGCAACCTTTAGTCGAAAGGATTTAGAAGACGCATCCAATGCATCACGTGATGCTTGCTTATTCTTCTGTGACAAAACTGTTCGTTTCGAACATCCAATTGATCCGCGTGATTTAAATATTCCAATTGTGGGACCAATTCCAGAACCAGAACCTGAATATATTCCATTTAAATATATTCCAGAACCTGAAGAAGAAACACCAATTGCAGAACCAAGTTATGACAATCAAGAAGCACCAGTTTATTTAACTGATGTTCAAGAAGAACCAACTAACTTGCCTGCACCAGTGGAACCTGAACCAGAAGAACCACAACTTTATGTCAATCCATTAGCACCAGTAATTGATCCTAATGCTCACAAAGATGGACATCAACAATTATTGGTCTTAATTCCAAAACACCGTGGGGTTTGATTCAAGGCTCAACCATTTGTTAATTGACCAGAACCTGAACCAGAAGAAATTCCAATGGCTCGGGAAGTTGTTCGAATGATTCCCGAACCTGAACCTGAACCAATAGTCGAAGATCCAACTCCAACAACTTACAATGATCAAGAAGTTCCAATTTATTTGGTTGATGTTCATGAAGAACCAGTTGTGATTGATGAACCAATAACACCATATGTTAACCCATTGGCACCAGTCATTGACTTGAGTGTTCGTAAAGATACACGTCACCGCTTATTAGTCTTAATTCCAAAACACAAGGGAACTTGATTCAAAGCTGGTCCATTTGTTGAATGACCAGAACCTGAACCAGAAGCTATTCCAATGGCTCGAGAAATGGTAGCACCTGCTCCAATTGAAGAAGCTTATGACAATCAAGAAGTCCCAGTCTTCTTAGTTGATGTGGTTGAAGAACCAGTTGTCATTAAAGATGAACCAACCATTTATACAAACCCATTGGCACCAGTTATTGACTTAAACCAACCACAACCTGCTAAACCATTAACACTACTTGCATCAAAACAACCAGGAATTTGATTCAAAGCAGGACCATTCATTGAATGACCAGACCCAGAACCTCAACCAGTTCCAATGGCTCGGGAAGTCACTCGCATGATTCCTGAACCAGAACCTGAACCAGTTCCAATGGCTCGAGAAATGGTAGCACCTGCACCAAGTCCAGTCGCTGATGAACCAATTTATGAAGACCAAGAAGCTCCAATCTTCTTAGTCACCGTGGTTGAAGAACCAGTTGAAATTCCTGACCGACCAGAAATTTATGTCAACCCATTAGCACCAGTCATTGATTTTGATAAGATTCGTCACACCCGTCCACGACCATTCTATATCTTAATTAAAAAACACCCTGGTAAATGATTTGAAGCAACCCATCCATTTGTTGAATGACCAGAACTTGAAGCTCCAATTAGTTTAGAACCTGTCGTTGAAGAACCAGTTGAAATTGCAGAAGAATCTAATCTTTATGTCAACCAATTTGCACCAGTCATTGACTATGATACTCTTGATGACTTACCTGCAAGAAACATTCGGGTTCTTCCTTCAAAACCACTTGGTACTTGATTCAAAGCAGGACCATTTGTTGAATGACCTGAACCAGAGGATGAATTAAGTCTTGAACCTGTGGTTGAAGAACCAGTTGAAATTCAAGAACCTGCACCAGAAGCAAACCCATTAGCTCCAGTCATTGACTTAGCTGCTCTTGATGACCAACCAGCAAAAGACTTAAATGTCTTGGATCCAAAACACCCAGGTACTTGATTCCAAGCTCGTCCATTCTTTGAATGACCTGAAGCTGAAAAACCAATCACTTTGGAACCTGTCGTTGAAGAACCAGTCATTATTGAAGAAGCACCAACGATTTACATAAACCCATTAGCACCAGTTATCAATCTTGATGATAACCAACCTGCTAAGGACTTAAATATCTTGGATGCAAAGCAACCTGGAATTTGATTCCAAGCTGCTCCATATGTAGCATGACCAGAACTTGAAGATGAACTTAGTCTTGACGAAGTGGTCGAAGAACCAGTTGTCATTGAAGAAGAACCAAAAGTTTATGTCAATCCATTAGCACCAGTTATCAACCTTGATGATAACCAACCAGCTAAGAATTTACGAGTCTTGAATGCTAAACCAGAAGGTACTAACTTTGTTGCAGGTCCATTTATTGAATGACCTGAACCTGCTCCATTTGTTTATAAAGATCAAGAAGTTCCAATCTTCTTGGTCGAAGTAGTTGAAGAACCAGTCGAACTTCCTGACCGCCCAGAAATCTTTACAAACCCATTAGCACCAGTCATTGATTTAGATGCTCTTAATGACCAACCAAGCAAAGATGTCATCTTCTTGATTGCAAAGAAACCTGGTAAATGTTTCGAAGCAAATCCATTCATTAAATGACCAGAACCTGAATACATTCCAGAAGATCCAATTGGAATTGCACAAGTCTTTGAAGACCCAATCGTTGTTAATAATAGACATGAAATCTACACCAACCCATTAGCACCAGTTGTCAATCTTCAACCAAATGCTCCTGCAAAAGACATTATCTTCTTGCTACCAAAACAACCTGGAACTTGCTTCCAAGCAAATCCATTCATTGTTTGACCTGCACCAGAAGCATTTGTTAATAGTGACCCAGTTCACGCATTTGTGAGTGGTCCAGTTCAAGACATTCCAAATGTGGAACCAGAACCTGTTGAACCAGAACCTACTAAAGAAGTTCAAGTTCTTGAACCAAAACCAGAAGGTACTAACTTCGAAGCAAAACCATTTGTACAATGACCAGAACCAGAAGTTGAGCCTGAACATCAACCAGAACCTGAACCAGAAGTTGAACCTGAACATGAATCAGGTCTTGGACCACAACCAGAACCTGAACATGAACCAGAATTAGCACCAGTTGAAGAAACTCCTGCACCACAACCAGAACCAGAAGTTGCTCCAAAACCAATCATTATCTTATACAAGAAACCTGAAGGTACTAATTTCGAAGCAAAACCATTTGTCGAATGACCTGAACCAGAAGTTGCTCCTGAACCAGAACCAACTATTAGTGAACAAGAATACAACAATGAATTAGCAAAAGCAGCTGCTAAGGTTGCTCCCGTTATTTCAAACGATGTTCAAATTGTTCCTCCAGTTCAAAAAGACGAAACCAAAGACGTTATTAAAGCTAACCAACAAGTTTATCAAGAACCAGTCGTGGAAGAAAAACCTGTTAGTGAAAAACCTAACTGAATGAATACCTTTAAGGTTAAAACGATTGTTGATAAACAAACCCGTGATAATAACCCAATCACCTTCTTAGTCACCAAACAAGAAAAGAACACCGTCTCTAATTCTTATGAATTAAATAACAAGAATATTAAAAATAAGAGTCAAAAGCAAGCAAATCCTGACGTCGATTACAAACGTCGTAAGATTAGTAATCCTGAAATCGAAATGCTCAAAAAAGAAGGTAAGTTCTATAAATACAAACTCTCAACCCACCCAAAGGTTCGAGAAGAACAAATTAAGAAGATGCAAGAATATTGTGACGAACAAAACCTTAATAACGAAGACGAAACCAAGTAGGTAAATAAAAATATGAATCCATTCGGGTTCATATTTTTTTATCCTCCTACAAGCAATTAGCTTGGGATAGTTGATTAATTGATCGTATAGCTATCAAATTGGTCTTGAATATCTAGATGGTATGCTTAGCTCATAATTGATTCTAATGAATGCTTGTGATATGGTGGGTTTTAGTTGTATTTTTTATCACTAAATAAACGGAAGATTGACTCTTTTTCACTTCTAATAGTTTTAGCGTTGATTGATAACGATGGTTCGAAAATGTTCATATTACCACTTAAATGATTAAATTCGTTCATCAAGATCTTCTTATTGTTTAATTTTAATTCAGTATTATGGTCTAATTCTGCTTCTTTAATTAATTCTCCTAATTGAATGTTTTTATCATCATTAATTGTTTTACGTTTGGATTCAATTATTTTATAAAGTTCATTTTCTGTATATAAACGAATATACAGTCAAATATACGAACACTTTAACGCTCAATCCAATAAAGGATAATTTTTTACATTATTGACTATATGAAACGAATCATCAATTATCTTTTCGTAATTCTGTTCATCCAAAATATCCTTATAACTTATAGTTTGAATAGGGTCATTATTTTCCCAATCATTATCTAATAATTGTTTAAATATTTCATTGATATTTATTGGTTCTTCTGATGGTTTAATATGCATCAGTTTTGATAAATTATCATATACTGTTCCACGTTGATTAGTATTTAAATAATTAACATAACTTCGCATAAACGGAATAGTAGCAATGAGAAATATTGTCTTTTTATCGTCAGCTATTTTAAGTTCACTAGTTTTTCTAAATTTTTCGACAATGCAACTATTGTCAGCAATCATTTTAATTTCGTTAGGAGTCACCTTGACAAAGCCATTTTCTTTCCCATTGGTATTATTATTAAACAAATATAGTTTAAATGCACATCTATTTTTTAACATTCTAATAGTATCTACATTGTGAGTTAATATTATTACTCGCTTGTCTTTTAAAATGGTACAAATACTAGAAATAATTAGATTTCCATTTAACGCATCAAAACTAGATATAGGGTCATCAATAACAACAAATTCTTGTTCAGCACTGCTAGCATATACTAGTTCAAATAGTAATGAAATATAATTTTGTTCGCCACTACTTAAAGTTGAGTTTCTTGTACTATCATCACTACTATTAATTTCTTCTGTACCAAGATGAATTTCAATGTTATTATCTTTATTGATATTAAATGTTCTAATCAATTCTTCA
>RCNI01002506.1_pt1 | contig 16461 bp, 11 predicted proteins | sample 2041151 | NCBI WGS metagenome assembly RCNI01 (sample SAMN09708214, study PRJNA481090) | feces metagenome | isolation source: feces | place: Antarctica: Albino Rookery | reverse complement strand
GCCTGCGGATCATAGAAGTGTATTGGAGGCTGGCGCTGCAATCGGAAACCATTTGTAATGTTGTGACTGCTGTAGGATGTGCTGAAAAATCAATACAATAGAGATGCCGCTGACATTGTAATACCTTTACAATGTCAGCGGCAATTCGCTTTTTTGAGAAAAGATCAGTTTATTGAGGTGTTTTATGCTGATTGCTTTTTATAATGCATAAGGAAATATTTGGGTTACTCGCCATCAACAAACATCAGGAAGTTGAGATTCCGGGGCAGCGGCAGAGTCTTGTCGATTTGATCCTCCGTAAAGGGAATGCCCTTTTTCTGAGCGGCAATTCTGGCCTGTTCTTCAAACCAGACATCTGCCAGACCCACAGCACCTTCTCGGATTGCAGAATATACCTTTTGGTATGCCTGTGCCAGAAAATCATGTTGATCCAGCTTCACTGCGGCAGCAGCGACCAAAAGCTCCTCGGCCTCTGTCCTCTTTGCCTGGGGAATGCTATGATAAAATTCCCAGGCCTGCTCGTACTGGCCGTCATCCAACAATGCCTGCAAGGCATCTTCTGCAAAGCTCTGATCCAAAGATCCCTGCTCCCATTCATAAGCCTTTACCAGCCATTCACACGCCAGCCTGTGCTGCTTATCTCTGCGATACAGCATACCCAGAGCGTGGGCGGCCCAGGGATTGCGCGCCTCTGTCATTTCAAGAAGAATATCTTTGGCTGCGCTTACCCTGCCGTTTTCAGCCAGAGAAACTGCGTATTGGAATCTTGTTTCCTGGTTTCCGTTTTCTGCTGCTTTTGCCAGATAAGGCATCCACAGCGGATCGGTGACGTAGGGATGGGGCAGTCTGCTCTCTGGCAGCTGCTCTCCCCGTAACAGATCCAGCCAGGGGGCATACTCGCTGCTCTTTTCAGGCGTCAGAAAGTTCAGATGATTGGCAATGGGGGGCTCTCCGGCGGTCTTGCGGCGGGCCATTTCCATGGCACCGTACCAGCTGCCGGTGTGCAGAATCTCCTGGGCAGGAATCGTACTCTTGAGCATATATGCAAGATGAGCCTTTTGAACGTCAGCTGCGGGCAGAATCCGTTCCACACTGGCTTCCACACCGGGCAGCGCCTGATTCCATTCCAGCTTCTGGGCTTCTTCGCCGGTAGAAAAGGCACCAAACATCTGGGTGAAGCTGACTACCTGGTCAGCCTCCAGAATGCCTGTGTGCAGCTGCGTGGGAGCCAGGCCGGCCTGAATCTCAATGTAGTCTCCGCACCCGTCCTTAGACAGATAATCACACCAGTGACGTCCGCCTACACTGCTTCCCCAGCAGAACATCTTTCTGGTTCGCAGGGGCTGGGTAGAACGCTCCATCAGGCCCTTGCAGTCTTTCTCAATGCTGACCTCCCAGGGCGATACTGTCTGCTTTCGATTCTGGAAGAAATACTCCAGGGAATGAGGAATCTGTCTGGGATAGCTGAGATCCACACCGGGCAGATTGGGCTGCTGGGGCATCTGGCAGTGACCAAAGCCCGGGACTCCGCCGGTTTCCTCGGGAATCAGCTGGAACATAATATCAGGAGTACCGGAAAATACTCTGGTGTTATCCGACAGAGGCACTGCGATATTGGTCCACCAGTAGAGGGGAACGTCCACGTCCCTGGCATTCTGGATGCGTACATGAGCTGCCAGCTGCTTTGCACCGTCCGGAAGATGGAAGTCAATCTGCAAAACCTGGGCGTGAGCTGCCTCATACTCGTACATTCTCAGGAACTGCTCCCCGTCCGGGGCTGTTACCTTTCCGAAAAACACATCGTCAGCGGTAAACATATTGTGACCGGTGTGTCCCAGGTTCCATTCAATACCGCCGGACATCCAGGCATTCCGGCTGGCCAGATTGGCAAACCGGAAAACCGGATTGACAAACAGAAGCTCTCTCTGCTCATCCTTGGAATAAAGGCTCCACAGCTTTCCTCCGTATCCAGGCAGGAAGGTGGCCTTCAGATAGTCATTTTCCATCACCAGGGTGTCCAGAACCTGCACTTCCTCGGATCGATCATACCGATCCTGCATCCGGTAGGGAAGGGTTCTGGCACCGCAGCCGATACCAAAGCCCAGATGATCTTCGGGATGGAAGGAACCATCTTCCACACAGTACATATCAGATTTCTTATCCCGGAAGAAAGGCTGAGGATTGACTCCCTGCAGGGATGCGCCGGGAACTTCCAATATTCCATGATAAATGTTCATATAACGAAAATCTCCTGATTTTAAGTGTAGAATACAAGATTAAACCAACTGATTCAGCGGCTGCTGTTTTTGCTGAGCTTCTGCAGGAGCTGTTCATAGACGGACTCCAGATTAGCCGGATCGTTATTATATGCATCAAATCGCTGGAATACCTGGTGCACCAGTTCTTCCATTGCCTCCTGATCCTGATCACGCAGCTGACAGAGCAGGTCTGCTTCCTCGGCACCCCGCCGTTCGGCCTCCAGACGCATACTGATCCAGGGGCCTTCCTGACCGGGATATACGATAAATGCATCTCCGCATGGGAAATCGGTACCAATGCCGCAGTCGTTTTTGCCTCTGGTACTCTGGAACGGGTCCTCGGTGCAATGGAACTGATTATAGCCCCAGTGCAGATATCCGCTGATGCGGTTGAGTGCGAAGCCCCAGAAAAGCAGTCTGCCATTGACCAGCGGCTGATCCAGGAAACGATTAAGCCACATTCCCTCCGGGCCGCAGCATACATAGGACCAGACCGGATCACCAAGAGAGATTGCTGTATCAAAGGGCTTTTTGTTATTCTGATAGCCGTCTGTGATGGGCACCATGATGTCGACACCGCCGCGGAACTTCGTGCTTTTCACAGCTTCGATGGTCTGAACATTGGGGATATATCGCCGTACCAGATTTGCAGCCATGAAATACTGTACACGCCGAGCTTCCAGATCGGCCTCGGTTTTATAGTGGACATCTGGTTCGTCCATAATATGGAACAGAACCTTCCGATCCCAGTGAATCTGCTTCAGGAAATCTGCAAAATCTCTCAGTTCACAGCTGAGCAGTTCGTAGCCTTCGTCAGAATCGACAGGAATATCTGGGGCAGCATCGCAGGTAAAGCAGTTGGTATACATATTGGGAGCACCGTCCGGCAGACTGCCCCGGTTCAGAATGGAGCCGGTTTCCAGCGTGTCAAAGCCTTCCTCCATGAAAATTTCAATTAGGGGCTTTAGTGCACTGAAATCAAAATGATAGGGCTTGGTGGTCATTTTTACCACATCACGGAACCAGATGCAGAAGACATTCTGATGTGCACGGCGCATAGTGCGTGCATAAGCCCGGATCATCTCATAGTGTGCAGGAGACCAGGGCTCCAGGCCATGCTTTTCTGCCATGCTGAGGAGATTAAACCAGTTGGTCTGCTGCATTCTGTTTTCTTCAAATGCCACAGGATAGACCACATATTCGATGGCACAGCTATGGGTTTCCTTGCTGCTGCCTGCAGTCAGCTGAAGAGAATAGGTGCCTGCGGGAGTCCCGGATTTTGGGCTGATGCACACATAGGCAGCAACACGGCCGTCTTTGGCCGGAATCGTGCCGTCAGGTAAGGGCCGCAGACAGTCCAGAACCCGGAAGGGAGCCTGACGAATAGCGTGATCCGGGCAGTGGTCGAACAGCAGTGTCATAGCGCCGCCCTGATCCACACCATTTCCGCTGTTCAGTTCTACCGGAACGTCAATCATCTGGTAATATTCAATATTAAAGCCGTCAGCGTGCAGAGAAACAGTGCCGGATTTATCCTGGCACTCAAACAGAATTTGTATGCCGATTTTACCATTTTCAGCAGAAACAAGCCGTAAGTGGTCTGTCATCTTTGTCAGTGGTGAATCAGGAAATAAAAATTCCTGATTGGCGGTGATATAACCGTTCATGTTATCCTCCTTGAACTTTTCTACGTTTTTATGGAATATGCTTTTTAGAAAGAGGGGCGCGGGCTAATGCCCACGCCCTCTGTTCATAATCAAATTGAAGCTGTTACTTATTTCACAGCGTCGTTAACCTGCTGGATGTAGTCCTCGAGACCTTCCATTTTGTAGTCATTGATAATCTCCTGCCACATTTCTTCTACAGGACGATCACCGGTCATAATCAGCAGTGCATCATCATCGCAATGCAGACCGAAGTCAGCACCCAGAGAGATGAACGCAGAGGTGCACTCAGGCTTCGTGGGAGGCAGCTCGCACTTTTCAGCCTGTGCAACCAGCTCAGCGCATCTATCCTGGAACCACTGGGGATCAGGGCTGGGGAGAGTGTAGCCGTTGGGCAGAGGAGGAGTCCAGGCCACCAGATTGCCAAGCATCTCAACAGAGGGATACAGATCGGTGGGGACTACGCCTTCGATGTACTGAAGTTTGCCGTCGACGATTTCATAGGTTTCACCCTCAACGCCGAACTTGCACTCCATAACGCCTTCGGGGGAGAGCAGGTAATCGTAGATCATCAGAATTCTGTCCATCTTCTCATCGTCCACATCAGAGGAGAACATGGATTCAGACCAGGCATAAGCCAGGGCCCAGTAGACGGGATCGCCGTTTACATCCGGCATCAGATCCATAATAGCTACGTCATCGGTGAAGGAGGTGCCGTAAATTTCTTCCCAGTTTTTGCCCAGACCGGCAATTCGATTGGTCAGGCAGATTGCGGCAGCCTGGCCGTTGAGGAACTTATTCTCAGACTGCTCCAGAGTTGCAAGAGCAATATCGTGATCAATAGTGCCTTCCTTGTACATATCCCGCATCAGGTGCCAGGTGGGAAGTGCTGCGTCACCCATGTTTTCACCTGCAAAATAGGCAGGAACATAGGTGCCGTCACCGTTGTCCACCCACTTGAAGGCAGCGCCGCCAACAACGGCATTGGGCATACTGTAACAGAACATAGGTGCGGTCAGATAATTGGAAGAAGGTGCAGTCATACCGCCGATGTTTTTATGTTCAGGGTCGGCCTTGATGATGGCACGCAGGGTTTCCCGCAGAGAATCCCAGTCAGTAGGCTTTTCGGTGATGCCGGCCTTCTGAGCGAGGTCCCAACGATAGGCAATAAAGCGGTCCTTTACAGTTTCGGGCTGAGAACCATAGGTCTGCCGGAAGATGCAGTAATTATGACCATCTACCACACAGCCGTCGGCTGCAGGAGCGTCCATATATGCTTCCAGATTGGGGTATTTGGACAGATCATCGGGCAGAGCACGGATGACACCATCTCTGGCCCACTGAACAAAGTTAGAGCTGTTGCGGAAATCGCAGGCAAAAACATCGGGCAGAGAGCCGGTGGAAGCCCACAGCTGCTCCTTGGTGCCGTGATCGTCCCAGGTGACATTCATGGGGACAATTTCCACGTTGAATTTCTCCTGAAGCTTATCCAGGATGGGGTCGCCCTTGAGGATTCGCTCAATATCCCAGTAAGCTACCGTGATTTCCATATGGTCCAGCTTCTGATCCTCAGGCTGTGCATTGGTGCCAGATGCCTGGGGAGCTGCAGCTTTCTCATCGCTGACAGGCTCTGTTTTGCTGCCGCAGCCTGCGAACAATGCCGCCATCATTACTGCGCAAAGCAGCAGTGCCAAAACTCGTTTCATGGTTTTCATAATTTTCCTCCTTTTTTGTTTGACCATTTATTTTCACGCACAAGCGTTGGGTCCTTACTCCTTAATACTTCCGACCATGACACCCTTGACAAAGTGCTTCTGAACGAAGGGATAGACACAAAGAATCGGGGTCGTGGCAACCACAATGGATGCCATCTGCATGGCGGTGGGATTTACCTTTTGATGGGAAGTCATGAACTGCTTGGCAATATCATTCAGGGTATTGCTCATACTGATTAAGATATTGCGGAGATAAATCTGCAGGGGATACAGATTGGATCTGTTGATATACAGGTTTGCCAGATACCACTCGTTCCAACGGTCTACGGCGTAGAACAGTACAAAGGTAGCCATAAAGGGAATGGAAACCGGCAAAACTACCTTCAGCAAAATGACCAGCTCATTGGCTCCGTCAATTCGAGCGGCTTCCAGAAGACTCTCCGGAAAAGAAAGAAAGTAGTTCTTCATGATAATCAGGTAATATGTACTGATTGCACAGGGCAAGATCATGGCAAATACATTGTTCAGCAGATGCAGCTTTTTTACAATGAGGTAGGAAGGAATCATACCGCCGCTGAAAAGCATGGTGAACACTATGAGATTCATGAGAACCTTTCGTCCCAGAAGATATCTGCGGGACAGAACGTAGGCACCGGTTACAGAAAGAATCATATTCACGGAGGTGCCCACAATGGTTACAAATAAAGTAACGGCAACCGATTTGAAAAAGCCGGGGTCATTGAAAATTGACTTATAACCGGAGAGGTCAAAAGAATACGGAAGCAGGTAGAGAGGATGTCTGGCATAGCTTACAGTATTGGAAAAGGACAGCAGGACAACTTGATAGAAGGGGAAGATTGCAGCGATTGTCATTAGTCCCAGAATTACCAAGATTACGTAGTCCAGAGTCGTTTTTTGGTTGACACGGTATTTTTTTAAAGATGATTTCGTTTTTTTCATCACAACTATCTCCTTCCACGATTAAAGCAGACCCTGCTCGCCGGCAGAAGTAACGACCTTGTTGGCAGTCATAATCATAAATAGGCCAAACAGAGATTTTACCACACCAATTGCAGTGGAATAACCAAAGTTCATACCGCCGGTTGTGAAGGATTCACGGAAAATATAGGTATCAAGCGTATCAGCTACATCGTAAACCGGGGAAGAATAGGTGTTAAAAATCTGATCGAACCGTCCATTGGTCAGAAGATTGCCAACGGCAAGAATCAGCATAATACAGATTGTGCTGCGGATAGCAGGAAGGGTTACATGCCAAATCTGCTGCATACGGGATGCTCCGTCCAGAGCAGCGGCTTCGTACATACTTTGATCTACGGAGGTAATTGCAGCCAGATAGATAATGGAGCCCCAGCCAACTTCCTTCCAGATGCCGCTGAGCCAGATGAACCAGCGGTAGCCGGAGCTCTGTGTCATGGGAGAAATGGTGGGCAGTCCCAGCATCTGAAGAATCTGGTTAATACAGCCTGTGGAGGACAGAAGGTTGGTCATAATACCAGCCAGAACAATCCAGGAGATAAAGTGGGGGAAGGTGACAGTGGTCTGAATCAGTTTTTTTGTCTTGCGCATTCTGAGCTCATTGAGCATCAGAGCCAGTGCAATTTCGCAGGGCATACTCAGCAGAATACCGCCGACACCGAATATAAATGTATTTTTGAGAGCACGGATCAGGTAGCGGTCAGTCATCATTTTTCTAAAGTTGTCAAGACCGACCCATTTGCTGCCCCAGATTCCAAGCTTAAAGCTGTAATGCTTAAAGGAAAGAATCAGTCCGCCCATGGGAGCGTAACAGAATATAAGATACCATGCAAGAACAGGAATCAGCAACAGATAAAGCAGCCAATCATTTTTGAGCCTTGCGAGAATTCTGGAATGCTTGGGCTGATTGGGATTCTGCAGCCGCATTGCATTCTGCTCTTTCGTTTCTTGTTTCAACATCATAACCTCCGTTTTTACGTAGTCACTAACATTGGATTACTGTTAAATTATACTATTTATCCTAAAACTCAGCAATGCAATTTGGTTGTTTTGTTAATGAAAAACAAATAAGCTGGACTGTAATTTTTTCATCGAAATCAAACATATTTCCATAAAAGTGTGATAAAGACATAAAACGGTATAATAAAATTACTTAATTTTGTTCAATTTGCCGATAACACTTGCAAAATAAATTTACTTTTGATAAGATTGGCCTATGAAATTATTTCCGTATAAGGAGAGCGCTATGAAGAAAGTACATATGCGGAATCATCCTGGCATTCTGAAATTTTTTACAGTACATTCTATGATTATGTTTTTGACGATGGTTCTGCTCATCATTATGCTGATTTTCAACTTTAGCCAGATCCTGCTGGACAATGCCCAGGCTCAAATCAGAAAGAACGGTGAACTGATACAGATGACTGTGGATCAGCTTGCCTCTCACCTGATTACTTATTACGGCACGCTTCGCTATAATGAACCCTTTCAGAAAGTCATGAATGCTGAAAGCTATGCGCAGCTGACACCGCTGGAAACACGGGATTTTATCGCTGTTACTTCTTACAGCGTAGGTTTTCCGACTAGAGCACAGGTTTCTGTAAAGACACCGCTGACATTTTACTCCAATGTTTTTCTGTCTTCTGAAACGGAGGAAATCGATGCAAGAATCGGAAGTACCTGTAATCCGGCGTGGCTGGGAATTCTGAATCCGGTCAGCCTCAGCGTGAACGGTCCGCAAGTTGTGTTTGGCGGAAGGTATTATTCAGAGCGTCACCAGCTGGGAATGGTTTACATATCGCTGAGCCCCAAAGACCTGGTCGAAAAACTGCCCATGGCACACCAGAAGGGCCAGTTCTTTGCACTGCAGGATCAATTTGGAGAGATTATGTTTTTGGAGGATTATCCGTTTTCGGAGGAGGAGAGCCAGCAAATGATGGATCTGATCCGAAAGGCATCCTCCGCAGATTACGGAGAGTTTATTCACAGTGGAAACTGCATGATTCAGCGCATGCCTCTGCATGGAATTGGATGTAAACTCTACAGTATTGCCGACAAGTCTATTATTACGGAGCAGATTCAGTGGATGTATTTGTTTACCATTGGAATTTTAGCCATATGCTCTTTCATTCTGCTGGTGATGATTCTGCTGTTTCGCAGAATGATTATTATTCCGCTCAGCCAGTTCGAAAAGCATATCAGCGGGCTTCGCGGCAAACCGGATGTCCTGTCCAATACGGATGAAGATGGTCGGAGCCTGCAAGGAAATTCAGTATATTGCAAAGGATCATGCAGCCCTGCTGCAATCCATCCGATCCCTGAACGACGAGATTCAGAAAAAGGCTGAGAATTTGCATCGCCTGGAATTGTTGAGTAAAAATATTCAGATTGAGCAGCTCCGCAGCCAGATTAACCCTCATTTTCTTTATAACACGCTGGAATTGATTCGTGCGGATGCGATAGAGGGCAAGATCGATCAGGTTTCAAGCATTACAGCGGCTATGGGAAAAATTTATCGGTATTCTATCAAGGGGGAACCCTTTGTACCTCTCCGGGAAGAACTGGCTGTTGTGCGGGCTTATTTGACCATTCAGCAGAATCGATTTCAGTCAAAAATCCGGATTTTAAATAAGGTGGAGCAGGGAGCAGAAGAAGTAATGATTCCCAAAATGATCCTGCAGCCTTTGGTTGAGAATGCCATTGTTCATGGTTTGGAGCCTTCCGGCGGTACAGGTATGATTTTTATTGGAGCAGATATTCATGACGGAAATCTGAGAATCTCTGTCCGGGATAACGGCATCGGTATTCCTGCAGATCAGCTGGAGCAGCTCCAGCGGCAATTGGCAGAACAGGATCATTACAGCGAGCATATTGGAATCCGCAATGTAAATGCAAGACTCCGTCTGCAATACGGTGCAAAATGCAGTTTTTCCATATCCAGTACCCCGGAGGACGGAACCTGCATTCGGGTTCAGATTCCTGTTTCATAAAGTACAGTATTTCGATTGCTTTATAAAAAACCCCGCCTTGGGAAACAGTTTTATCCGTTTCCCAAGGCGGGGTCTCTATTATCAGATATCAGAAGCGGTGTCCCTGCAAGCTTTGCCAGAAGCTATAGCTGTGCAAAAATATTGAGCAGGGCGTAGGAACTGAGTTTGGCACAGGCGGCAAAACCGACCAGTATCCAGATAATGAGGGTTGCTGCAAATAAATCTGTGCTCAGTATCAGAAAAATAAGTGGAAGTATGGCCAGTGCTATCAGCAGGACGGTGTACGGAAGCTTATAGATACTCAGCAAAAATGCGGTTTTGAAGATTCGGGTATTGGGACTGTGATAGTGCGCAATCATGGGGAATGCATAGCAGCTTGTACCGACCAGTGCGATTCCTGCCAGAATAAGAATGTAGCGAACCCAGACATAGCTTCCGCTTAGAAGATTCAGAAGGTGGAAATCCACGGCTAATAAGAATCCCAGACCTAAAACAATGCTCCACAGGGCAAAGGACTGTGTGAAATTCTGCCGAAACTGCTGAAAGAAGGTGGTGCAAATGCCATGTGAGCGTTCTTTCTTAAATAGAGTGCCATACATAGCGGCAACAGATGGGCCGATTGTCAATACAGGCAGACTGCATAACAGAAAACAAAGATTCAGAAGGAGTAAATCGGCAATCATTTGCAGCGCCGTCATAATAATACCATCGGGATTAAACAGCTCTTTCATAGCGTTCTATTTCCTTTCAGCTGATTTTCACATATAGTATCATAGTGGAATGCACTATCAGATTTCAATGCAATTATCTTATATTGCCTGTGCGGTGAAACTGTGATATTTCCATAAGATGCAACTATTCCGCTTGGGAAAACTGCAAACTCCAAATAAAGTATTGACAAACTGAACATATTAAGCAACAATATAACAAGAAAGTTATGCGCTTTAGATAAGCGTCAGACTCCTCAAATAAGAAAGGTACGATTTGAAATGTTGCAGGTTCTTCTGGTAGATGATGAAATTGCTGTGACAAATTCGTTGCAGCATGGGATTGATTGGAGTTCTATGGGGCTGACGGTGTCAGCGGTTGCTACCAGTGGACGCAAGGCGCTGGAGTATATTGAAGGGCACCATGTGGATATTGTTATTACAGATATCCGTATGGCCGATATGGATGGGCTTTCCCTCTGCCAAAAGATCACACAAATGCGTCTGGGCATTCAGATTATTCTGATCAGCGGATTTGCAGAGTTTTCTTATGCGCAGAAGGCTCTGGCCTACGATGTGGTTGGATATTGTCTGAAACCCATCGAGTACACAGAACTGACCAGATATCTGCATTTGGCAATCCGGAATCTGGGCATAAAAAGCCGCAGTGCAGTGCAGGACGATTTGCTGGATGCGTTGTATCGCAAACATGTGTCTGAATCCAGACAATACATGGCAGAGCTGGGATTTCAGGCAGATGCCTACTATGTATCAGTTTCTGTCAGCAAAAGCCCATTGTTTCGCAGCAGCAAAACCAATCTGACATTGCAGGTAGGGCATAAACGATATATCTATATCTCCACCTGCCCGTTCCCTCTGTCTGAAATCAGCCAAATTACCCATAACTCAGAATGCTATGGATTTTGTTACAGCACGGATACCGTTCCCCTGCCCCAGCTGGGGGCGGCGATTAAGCGGCGGAGCTATGTGGCCTTCAGCTTTTTCTTTACACCGAATCAGAAAATTTTCCCGGATGCTGCCGGCCCTATTCGCTTCCTGCGGACAGACGATATTTCTGCTTGCCTGGAACAGGGAAATCTGCAGCAAGCTGTTCAGAAACTGCATGAGATCAGACAGACCGATCCGTCTATGCTGTCGACTTCGTATGCATGGCATTTATATAATATTTTTGCAGGGGATAAGCGGTACGGTTCTCTGATTTCGGTGGACGATATATACACGCCGGAGCAGATGGTGTTCCATTTTGGAACCTTTCAGAATATGATCGATGAGATATGTGTCCGCTTGGAAGATTTTACGCCGATTCACGACCATAGTCATATTTCCAATGCAGCATTTTTACAAATGGTGGATTATATTGATTCCAACCTGAACAAAAACTGCTCTCTGCAGCAGCTGGCGAAGGAAATGAAGATGAACGCCAACTACTTGGGACAAGTCTTTAAGCGGGAAACCGGGGAAACTTTTTCTGCCTATGTAACAGAGCTTCGGATTGAACGGGCAAAGCAGATGCTGCAGGACGAGGATGCAACCATTGGGGATGTCTCTGCGGCATTGGGATTCAACGATTATTTTTATTTCCTGAAGACGTTCAAACGGGTTATGGGGATTACACCAAAGCAATACCGCCAAAGCCTGGGAAATGGGGAAAACGGTTTGCTGTCTGATAGAAGCTGAACTTTTCAGGAAGCTCTGAGTTGAAAATGTGAAGTGTATAGACTGCTTCAGCAGTATTTACATTTTACAGGTTTGTTCTGGACTGCTGTTACTGGCAAGCCTGCAATCATAGCTTATGAAAGATAATTATTGAGGAGGAAAATGAGAATGGAGAAACGCTGCGGGCATCCCAACATCCTGTGGATCATGGCGGACCAGTTTAAGTACACTGCGCTGGACTGTATGTGGAATTCCCTGGAGGATGCCCCTTATGAGGCAAAAGAGCGAAATCTGACGCCTAATCTGGATTCGCTGGCAGAAGACGGAATCTTATTTACCAATGCATACTGCCCTTCGCCGGTGTGCGGTCCGGCCAGAGCCAGTATGAAGACTGGAAAATATCCACCGGCCACGGGAATGGTGCAGAATCTGACCCCGCTCAAAGAGAAAAACCAATACTTGCCTCAGATACTCAGGGACAGCGGCTATGAAACCGGAATGTCCGGGAAACTTCATTTATTTCCCCCCGATCGGGATTACGGTTTTGAAGATCGTCACCTGGCAGACTCTCCTTATGATGTCTATTGGGACGAGCCTCGTCATTCAGAATATATTAAGTGGCTTCGGGAGGAGTATTATAATGCCAGAGGCGTGGACCCGGTGGAACTGTTCAATGCGGATGAATCTTCGTATGAAACGGATTTGAAGCGCTTTATTCTGGGGTCCAAGTTCCGGGAAAATCAGGAACATGAAACTGGCTGGACAACAGACTGTACCCTGGAGTTCCTGAAAAAATGGGACGGAAAGAAGCCGTTTTTCTACTATACCTCCTATTTTGGGCCTCATCAGCCCTATGGTGTCCGGCCGCCTTATTCCGAGTTTATAAAACCGGAAGAGGTTCGTCTGCCGGAATCTTATTATCATGATTTCAAGAAGAATGCTCCGGTATTTCAGCACCGGAATTTAGGGACGTGGAACCACATTCACAATAGCCTCAATGAGCAGGACTGCAGAGAACTCATTGCCAATTATCTGGGACAGGTTCACATGATTGATGAGTCTATTGGAAAGCTGATTCAGGAGCTGAAGGACAGAAATCTCTATGACGATATGGTGATTATCTTTTCTGCAGACCACGGGGATCATTTGGCTGAGCATGGACTGTTCTTTAAGGGCGAGATGTATGATTCCTGCGCAAAGGTTCCTCTGATTATCAAACCTGCCAAAAAGACAGCTGGAACGGTTCGTAATGAGATCGTCAATACAATTGATCTGTTCCAGACCATTTTGGATCTGGCAGAATGCAGCTGGAAGCCTGCTCCGGAGGAAGTAAAGGATTATCAGACACGTTCTCTGGTACCTTTGTTTGAAGAGAATGCCGAATGGGAAAATATTACATATTCTGTATTTGATCCCTGCAAGGATCATATGCTGTGTATGCTTCGCATGGGAGAGTGGAAGCTGATCCGGGCTGCCATCGGCCGTGAGCAGGCCGTGTATGAGCTTTACCACATGACAGAAGATCCCCTGGAACATTTCAACCGATATGAAGACCCTGTATGCAGAAAAATTGCTGACAGAATGCAGAATATGCTGGATGCCTGGTTCCGGAAAGAATATATGGACTATGTTGCAGCAGGGAAATAATATCCCTATCCCACGGGTCGGCTTATGCGATGATCTGTACATTCATTTTCGAACGGGATGGGAAGCATAAAATGTTCTGTCCTGCTGAAAACGATAGAACAGCGGTCGTATCATTCTTTTAAAGAGTCTATAAATCATAAATGCTGCCACAACTAAGCTTGCGCTTGGCTGCGGCAGCATTTTTATTATGCGAGAGAAGCGTGCTGCTCCAATTCGGTTTTATGAAAACATAAATTCACGCTCATTTTTGCGGGGAAAATCTGCTGCCTGCTATTCTGCAATCAGATCCAGGGTCAGGCTGGGATAGTCCGTCTGAGCGGGCTCCAGCAGAGCAAGCCCCACACGCATGAGAACCGCACCGCTTCTGACAAGATTCAGCTGAGGAATGCGGTAGAGCCGTTCAGGGTCCAGACCCATCAGCTTGAGATAGCGGGGCTGAGGCTGCACAAAGGCTGTCTTCCAGGCAAACAGGACAAAGGACTGGCTCCGATCCTCCGATACCAGCTGCCAGGAGCAGCAGTCAGAGGAGAAGGGACTGCAAAGACGGTAAAAGTCTCCGCTGTTAATCAGAGGCTCCAGGCTGCGGTGCCGTGCGATCTGAGCGGCTATGGTGTCCCGCTCCTGTGGGGAAAGTCTGCCTGCATCCAGCTCATAGCCAAAGCTGCAGGTCTGGGCCACATTTCCCCTGGTTTCCAGGGAGGTGGTTCTGCCGCTCTGGTGGTTGGGGCAGGCGGAAACATGGGCTACCATGGCAGAGGGCGGATAGACCAGGCTGGTACCGTATTGGATTTTCAGCCGTTCGACAGCATCGGAATCGTCACTGGTCCAGATCTGTGGCATATAGTAGAGAATACCGAAATCGAACCGTCCGCCGCCGCCGGAGCAGCCTTCAAAGAAAACGTGGGGGAAGTTTTCTTCAAGACGGGACATCAGGGAATAAACTCCACAAATATAGCGGTGCCCCAGCTCTCCCTGACGGTTTGCGGGCAGGGCCAGAGAGACGTTGTCTGTGATGTTCCGGTTCATATCCCACTTCACATAGGAGATGTCATAGGTGCTGAGAATCCGGGCCATCTGGTTGTAAATGCAGTCCACCACCTGGGGCTGGCTCATATCCAGAACCAGCTGATTCCTGGACTCCACAGGCTCACGACCGGGAACACGGATGCACCAGTCTGGGTGAGCATGATAGAGCTGACTGTCCGGAGAGATCATCTCCGGCTCAAACCAGATGCCGAAGTCCATGCCGTTTTCGTGGCAGGCATCGATGATGCCGGTAAGCCCGGAGGGCAGTTTCCGGTCATAGAGCACCCAGTCTCCCAGGGAGCTGAGGTCGTTATCCCGGTGACCGAACCAGCCGTCGTCCATGACCACGGTATCGATGCCAAGACCTGCGCAGTCTTTGACAAATTGGATCATTTTCCGATCATCAAAGTCGAAGTACATAGCCTCCCAGCTGTTAATCAGAATGGGATGCTTTACAGTGGGGTCTGCACACCTTCCCAGATGGTTCCTGCAGCCACGATGGAAGTTCTGGGACATTCCGTTGAGGCCCTGTTCGCTGTAGGTCAGCAGAGCCTCCGGTGTTTCAAAAGAGGCACCGGGTTCCAGGGTCCAGGAGAAGGTGGCGGGATTCAGTCCGATCTGAATCCGCAGAGTAGAGAAAGCGTCTACCTCCGCAGAAATCCGAAAGTCACCGCTGTAGATCAAACTCAGACCATAGACACAGCCGGAAGTTTCGTTGGTATCCTTGCCTGCCAGAGCCGCAAAGGGATTCATCTGGTGGCTGGACGCACCTCTGCAGCTGTCAACGGCGCTGATACCGTGATGGAGAGGATAGCGCTCCACATACCGCTCTCGGCCCCAGGAGCCGTGAAGGGTGATCATATCATAGTCGGCGGTTTCCAGATCCAGGGAGGCACTGCATACGCTTCGGATCACAATGGGAGCCTGGGCAATGCTGCGGATCACGGTACGACGGGCAAGGAGATCTGCTTTTTCAAAGGCGGTGTAGTAAAGAACCGCTTCGTAGCCCGCAACTGCATCCCGCAGGACGATTTCCAGAGTCTGCACATCCTGGGTGTTTACGTCCATCTGGGGCATCCCCTCCATCCGGGGCTTGCCTCTGAGAATCCGATGGGAAACATAGCGCAGCTCGTTTACGTTGCTGCCATCTTTTCCCTGCACGGTGACGGCGGGGCTGCGATAATCCCCTCTGCCAAAGGTGGGAAACTCTTCGAAAACCGTTTCAGGAGAAACTTGCTGTCCGCCGATCTGTCGGCTGGCACTGAAGCAGATAGGCCGGAATGCATTGTAATAGCTCAGATCTTCCCTTGGAATTCTGGCACCGTAATAGCTGTGTGCAACGGTTCCATCCTCCAAAATGCGGATTACATAGCTGGTATTGCAGGTTTCCAGATAAAATGTTTTGCTTTGCTCTGAAAATGTAATCATAGAAACACCTCCGTCTTATAAAATTCTTTTGTCACATTATAACATGTGCGATCAGATTCGACAAGTTGAAGATGATTGCCGCAAAATAGCAGAATCATAAAATTTTTCCACGATGCCGTTAAGTGGGGGATGTAACCGTGAGACACAGAAGATCACCTCCACAGTATTCGAGAGACCAGCGTTTTGATCCTGTTTCTTTTTACCGGAAAATTGCAATACAATGAGCGATGTGCTATCCTGTAAGCAAGGGTATTTTGAAACAAGAAACACCGGAGGTGTGGAGCCATGGAACGGCTGACAAAAGAGTTTTACGAACAGGACCCGCTGACAGTTGCACGGCAGCTGGTAGGAAA
>RCNI01000965.1_pt1 | contig 16466 bp, 14 predicted proteins | sample 2041151 | NCBI WGS metagenome assembly RCNI01 (sample SAMN09708214, study PRJNA481090) | feces metagenome | isolation source: feces | place: Antarctica: Albino Rookery | reverse complement strand
TTATTTATTATTATATCAAAATGAATGATAAGATAAAAGGAAAAAGACCCTGATTTTTGATAATCAGGGTCTTTTTTAATTTAGCGCACTTTATTGAAATTAGAAGATTTTAGCTTGCACTTTTTCTCCCAATCAGCAACAAAGTAAATCAAATCAGGTTCTGTTTCTAGATTTCTATTACCAAAACCATGGATTTGCTGGATAGTATTATCCTGAATCTCTACTGTAAAGAAAGGCTTCTCTTTATTAGAGTTTTCTCGAATGAACATAATATTTGTTGTTCCCTGAGAAACTCTCGGGATATAACTCTTTACACAATGGTGAAGTTCAAGACCTTCTTGCGCCAATTCTGATGGGGATTTTGGAGCGATAACAGAGTAATTCTCATCAGAATATTCGTATTTTTGCCATACAGGTATTCTCGCATTGAATTTTTCCTGCTCGATTTTGTCTCTTTTTGCATTATAAACATCAGAGATAAGATCATGCATCTCAATAATATTTGCATCATCCTTAAAATAAGGGCGGAAATGCACAGTATCTTCTAAAAGGGCAACAATACTCAGATAGTCAAAGTATCGATGTACCGCATTCTGATCCTCACAGCGTCCTTCCTTGAAAACATCAAGGATGTTGAGCATAGTAGATTGACCATAAAGTTGGTTAACCATACCAAGACAGGAAATTTTCCAAGAAATAACACGATATTGGCCCCAACCATCATAAGGGTTAGATAAATCAACATAGTCATTGATAAAATCCCAAACTTTATCAAATGTGGCATTATCAATGTCACTCAGATTAACTTTACCTTCAGGAAAAGAATTGTAAAGGCTTCTGGATTGAGAAAACTGTGCCGTCTTCTCAAAGACAATCTTAATCTTAATGATTGGATTGTAGCTGTAAAAAGTACGAGAATCAAAGACCTCAGGATGTTCGTTAATAAAGTCACGAATCTTTTTAAATTGATACTTGTTGAAACCCAGTTTACCGTAAAGAGTTTTGGCAGAATAATCAATTTGGCCAAAAATAGAACGAAGGTAACTGTCAGCATTGTACCAACCTGAGGTTACATTATTTAATATTTCTTTAAATCCTGCTTTGTACAACTGCTCCAATAATGGGCATCCCAGAACCATGCTAAGGAGCATACTGCGGTTACAAGGTTCAACTTCATTCAAAAGGTCCTCTACATATTCGAGCATAGTGCCATCAGTGACACCAGGTTCGATTTCTTCAAGCGAAAAAGCCCAATTATGTTTATTGGAACTCGCTGCAACAGAGATCCACTTACCCTTACTTGTTGGACGGCAGAAGATAGTTTTCTTCTTCATGATATAAATTCGAGCACCTTCAGTAATTTCTCCCTGAGAATGATCAATAATCATAGTACGAAGAACACAGCAGTTTTCATTAACTTTATTGATGAAAGCTGTACGCTCTGCATACTTCTCTTCATATTTAATCTCAGGAAGGTCAATAGCGGTTAGCTCATCGATCTGTTTTTGCTTCGGGCCGTTGAGGTTTGCTTTTGGTTCCTTATAACACAAAAAAGCTTCAAAATCATATGAAGAACGATTCAGCTTTACCATTCTGTTTGCTCCGATATTTCGAACGTTGCCAAAAGTATCAATGAAAGGTTTGATAACCTCTTCAAAAGACTCCTTGTTAAGTCCGCAGTTTTCGTACATTTCAGAAGGCTTAAAATAAAGCTGAGATCTTACTGCTCCATTAGAAACTTTAAAACCAGTAACAGGAACCCATTGCTGATTTTCCTCATCTTTCGTCCACTCCGTTCCATAAGTGATAACCTGTTTATCTTCATCAACAACGATGATATAGGGATTTTGCCAGTGACGAATTTCTCCGAGATTGGAAGATTTTACCTTGCGGCAGTTAAACTCCCAGCGGGAAAGAATCAGATATTTTCCGACTCTTTCAGTGTAAAAACCAATAATATCTCGAGATTTCATATCTCGTAGAACATAATCACCTCTGGAATAATGGTCAAAGTCCATAGCATCCTTTAAATCGTATGTATGGACACCAGTATCACAGTTATGATAAGCAGTTACCGACTGACCAACAAAGCCATGCTCCGCTCTCATCTTCTTGGTTACTCGTTCCTCTTGAACAAGAATAGTCGGTCGTGCTGCTCCCAAAGGCAATGTATAAGTTTCTGGTGATTTCACCAATTCATAAATATCCATAAGATATTCTCCTTTCCTCTTCTTGAAAAACTTACATTATCATTATATCAAAAACACTCCTATAAATCAAAAAAAGCCGTTGGAAACTTTTCAGTTTCCAACGACTTTTATTTCAAATGATTACTTCTGATCAGATTTCTCGTCCCAGAACTTAATCATGGTATCGGCAAAGAGAAGCTCCTTGCCAGTCCAACCGTACATAAGGTTAGTACGGTAGCCGTATTCAGGAACAACTACGTTGTTGTAGCCTGCAGTCTGAACGCTGAACACGTTGACATTGGGATTCACCTTGCGGCGATATTCCTCAATCAGCTTGGCAACATCGACATACGAGCCCTTGACGCAGAAGCCTTCCTTACGGTACTCACACTGGCTGGGGACAGTACCATACAGTCCACCATGACCAGCCTGCTGGTCAGAGTAGATGAAGATATTGTCCCAGTGCTCACTCTTTTCGATGGCGTTCTTGAAGAATAGCCAGATGCCGTTCTCGGTAGAACCACCAACAGGGCCACGGACGTCACTGCAGACATCCTTCTGAGTAGAAAGGACACCAGCCCGCTGGCTCACAGGGATAACCTGAAGCTTGTCACCGAACTTGCCAACATAACCCTCGTCGGAGTTCTTGGCAGTGATGATAGCGCTGAGGTTGTCAATCTCTGCAACGGTCACGGAACCGTATTCAGAGTTGAAGCTGCCCCAGGCACTACCAGAGTTGTCGGACAGGCACATGGTCTTACCCTTCAGCTTAGGCATGTTCTCACAGGAGATATCCATGCAGTCTTCCAGGGCAGCCAGGATCTGAGGACGGCAATGAACATCACCACATCCCTCAATCTGCTTCATAGCGTTCCAATAGCGGAAGGGGAACTGCTTGCCATTGATAACGCCAGCTCTCAGCTCGTCAAGGATCTCCTTACACTTTTCAGTGTCGTCAATCTCCTTGAAGATGTTGCGGAGGTTGCGAAGCAGAGCCATATGACCCAGCTTGATAGTTCCCAGGATTTCAGTCCAGGACTTACCAGCAGAACGCATGGTCTCCCAGGTCTGAGACTCTTCGGGAACCTCAATAGCGCCAGTACGCATAAGCTCATTGACGAGCTTACCCTTGGCGTGGGACACACGAATAACGTCAATCATTCCAACAGTGGAATTCTTGTACTTATTCATGTTGTAGGGCTTCAAAGACTCAATCTTCTTTGCCCAGCTTCTCTTCAGAATGTTGGGCACATTGTTCTTGGAGCCGTTGCGGAAGAGGTAGTAGGTAAGCTGGCTTGCAGGCTCGTCAGCTCTGGACATAACCTCACTGTTGATGGCAGAGAAGACACCAGGGTTCTTCTCGTTGTACTCAACACGACCAGGGTGCATTGCAGCTCTGACCATGATGATCTGAGGATTCAGTCTCATGTTGTAGGTCTGGCGAAGCTCACGAGCCCACTCCAGAGTACCGCCGAAATCATAATCGAGAGCGTCATCAATGACCATCTCCATGACTTCGGAAGTCTTCTTGTTGTGGAACTTGGAGGTATCCAAGACAGAGTAGGCCTTGAACAGACGATCGACAGCAAAAAAGCCATCACAGGTTTTTTCGGCAAACTCACCACGACGGTAGTACTGGGGCTCGCCAAAGATAGAAGATGCAGAAACCATCTTCAGTGTATCGAGAGGGTTAACCTCATAGGAAGTACCGCCCATATAGTTGGTTACTGCCTTAGTAGCAACCTCCTTACGGACATCCTTGGAATTTTTAGACATGTTAGACATAGTAGACATATGCGAATCCTCCTTCTATAAAATATAAATAAAAAAAAGTACCAACTCTCAGAGTGGTACATTTAGTAGTTACATAATTTAATACGATAACTAACAAAATATACCGTGAATAATTAAGAACAGTGTGAATTATTATTATTGATAACCGAAATTACCAAAGCAAGTTTTATTATAAGAAATAGAAGTAACTGTTCTTCCGCTACGATATTAATTGTTAAGACCGAAGGCTTTTTTTGAATTGCTTGCCAATTGCAATTATAAATAGCTCATGAATATTGAAAACAGTATTAAAAATAAAAAATCCATATCATAATTTTGAAGTAACTGTTGTTCCCGCTATGAGCAGTTTTTCTAGATAAAAGATAAGACGTGAATATTGATAACAGAAAATGTGGACTATTAAGGCAAAGCCCTTGCCAAGAAGAACTTATGTTCATCTTAATTTTGTTGAAATCTTGAAGATTTCTTTCTTTTTTGAAAAAATTTTCTATCATTAATAATTTATATTTGTATTAGAAGTAGCTGTTGTCCCGCTACGTCTTACCTTATGTATTTATTATAACAGATGATTCCTTAAAAGTCAATACCTGTTTTGAAAAAAAATTAATATTTTTTCAAAAGATATCCGCTCTGCACAATAACTAAAACGAGACAGATATTTGTAAGTACTGAATACTTCATAAATACTAGCATTACCAGGCTTAAAACAATTTTCAAGATAGGTAAAACTTTATGACCAGGAACCTTTCCTTTTGTAAGTTTTCCCAACTTTTCATTGATAACTCTATCTGCTGTATCTGAACATGGGATAAGCAACATAGCAATTAAAAGCAATAGTGTAAATGTTTTCATTTTTTCTCCTTTCTTTACCACCAAGGATGGAAAACTGTTTCTTCTTCTTCCCAATTTTCAAGGAAGGTTTCAGAAAGACCACCCTCAACAACCATCTGTTCAATTTTTTCATAATCATCAGAATAACCTGTATTATCACAAGGCATTAACTCCCAACCTCTATCATTTAAACCTTTTCGTTGATAATCAACCTGATTAAGGCCAACAAGGAAACCTTCAACGTTTTTAGTAACAATATAATTCTGAATTTCCTTATTAGTAAATTCCTTATTCAGAAATCCCTTGGTAATTGCATTGTAATATTCAAAAGTAATATGCTCGTCAGAAAAAGAGGTAAAAAGGACATTTGACGCTCTATTATTGAACTCGTCAAGATTAAAGTCTTTACTGTTATAGGTGCAAATAGCCTCTGCAATATGTCTGAGGTCATAAACCTCTTGCTCGACTTGAACTTTTACTGAGTTGTTTACCAGAGTAGGACAATCCAAAAATTCTGAATCATCATAATCAAAAAACTGAAACGATTCTTCATATTTTTTGAATTCCTCTTTATTAAGAAATGTTCCATCTTTTAAACGAGGTTTTTGGCACCTAAACAAATAAATATCTAATCCCATAATTATTCTCCTTTTCTCTCCATAATTTTTCTGTAAAGTTTATCAAATAAAGTTTCAAATTCTTTACAATCCGAAATTTTATTCTCCAGTAGCATATCCTGAATATCCATTGGATCTTCTTTTATATATTTATAAATATATGCACAGATAGTATTAATAACATTTGGCTCTCTCTCTACAAATTCCTGCTCTGATTCTGTCAATTCAACATAAGAAACTTTATTTCTGGGCATAAATTCCTTTAAATCAAATTTATCAGTAATCCCATTGAAAATGGTTGTATTGGGATTTTCATTTACTTCAATCAAACCGACTGAAATTTTTGCAAGGATATCAACCTTTTCGTTTAGTTCTACCCCCGAATGAGCCTTTACTTTGACGAAAGAAATTCTAATAAGGTTTTTCTCTCTTACTTCATTGATGAAGTTTTTGTAGGCAATAGTTCCTTCCTTATTAGCTGCCCATCCTCCTTCAGCCCATTCTTCAATCCCCTGATAATCATAATGAATAACGATTTCGGGAGCACCCATCTTGATTGCGGCTTTAATAGCCATTACAGTACCAAGAAGTTCTCCTGCCACATTTCTCATTGACTTAAATTCTTTTAAGGAATTGCTTTTACTGAGCCTTTCTACTTGGTCTTTATATTCTATAATTGCTCCACAACCATAAATACCAGTGTCATTATTATAACTACCATCAACATAAGCAATAGCTACATTTTTAGGATCTAAGTCTTTTGAAGGCTTCTTTGTATTACCTGCATCAAGATATTCCTGTGCTTCTGCTTCTGATGTGAAACTTTTATATTGAGCTTGGCTATAACCTTGAACTTGGGCTTTACAGTCATCCCAAGTGTAAAAAAGTCCTGTTTTTCTGCCTTTTCTTACAGCATAAACTTTATTGGCCATTTTTACCCTCCTTCTCTTATTGTTTATATCTATATTAATTATAGCACATATAGCAGAGAAAATCAATAAAAAAAACCAAAATCTTATTTAGTATCTTTAATGTATAAGCACTGATTATTAATATTAAAATAAGAATTATTAATTTTATCGATAATATCCAGAACCTTGGCTTCATCAACATCTTCATAGAATTTGAAAGCAAGAAGAATTTCTTTATATCCAGTAGACGCTTCTTGGCTATACATTTCCATTTCATCATTAATGTTTTGTTGCTTAACTTCTATTGATAATTTATATCCTTCTAAATCTGAATATAGATTTAATAAATCAAGATTTAGTGGAGTTGTTCCTGTACTTATAAATCTTAATATTCTGGTATATTCATAATAGGTTCCAGAGGAATCTCTCTTAGAAATAGTATTTTTATCTTCACCATTATCCAAACGTAGCCAGTAATTACTATTATTTAAATCAAGCACATCTCCTGCTTGGACATCTTCTTCAACTGAAAGAGCTGTTGCTTCTACAGGAAGCTCCCTTTCAAGTACAACTTCTTTATCTTCTTCTTTTACTGTTATTTTAAAATGAAGGTTTTCATTAGGAATTATATTATCACATACAGCAACAACAAACACATCATCTGTTCTATACTGATGAGCTTCTATATTAGCACTCAATTTTTTGTCCCGTTGAAATAGTTCAATTTTTGTTAATTTTTTGTTCAAATCTTGAACATCTTTAAAGCGAGAAACAAAAACAGTTCGATTTGCAAAAGAGCCATTAATCAGATTTTTTCCAGGAATACTTACATTTTTATACCCTTGGGTGTAGTAATTAATTAAATTCACAGTTAAATTATTTAGATTACTTTCTTCTGGAACAGTATTTTCTGATAGGTCTTCAACAACAGGGGTCTCTATTAATGGTTGTTTGGCCCAAATAAATCCACAGATTAAAAGAACTCCTGCACAAATTACTGCTACTATTTTATATAAATTTCTTTTACTCATTTATTCGCATCCTTTCTTTTTTAAATAATTATATCACGTTATACATTATTTTTGCAAGAAAAAGAGCCCGTGAAAATCACGAGCTCTTTAAAACTTTGTCAAATATTAGGAGTATTTAATATGAGGGAAGAACTAGCTTCCGATATTAATAATACCCTAATTATTAAAAAAAGTCAATAGCTGGTATTAATTGTTTTAATCTCATACTCAGCCAGGGCTTCCTTTGCCTCATTTGGGTCGATAGAAATCTGTAACTCATCGGGAGAGAAGCCCATTAGGAAATAATCATCCAAATTTAAATCTGTACGAATAGTTCCCAGCAGCGCACTGGTGATGGCTGCATCCTCTCCAACCAGCTCTTCGGGGTCTTCCTTTAAAAGAGCCTTAATCGGCGGACGGTTAATACCTAGAATCTTCCATTCTTTCTTAATCTCTTCCAGCTCTGCAGGACTCTTATCCTTAATTGCGGCATAGAGATTTTCCAAGCTGCCGTAATGGTTTGCAAGCTTGATAGCAACCGCTTCACCAACACCAGGAACGCCCTTAATGTTGTCAGAGGGGTCACCCATCAAAGCCTTTACCATAATGGCTTGTTCAGGCGCATAGCCATATTCATTTTTCAGAATATGGGCGTCAAACTTGAACGTCTTGTCGGGGAATCTGTACTTAGATCTGTCCATATGGTACTTATCGTACAGGGCCTCAGCTTTGTCCTTGGAGCTCATAATGAACCAGATCTGGGTTTTGTCGGTAATCAGCTGGAAGTAATCCTTATCCTTGGTAAGAATTCTTACAGGCATTACCTTTTCCATGTTTTTGGCAAGGGTTCCACAGAAATCATCTGCTTCAAAATCTTTGTCTTTCAGGCAGACAATACCCATGCGCTCACAAAGTTCCTGACAGGTTTTAAACTGCTGTTTTAGGGGTTCAGGAGTATCCTTTCGGGTGCCTTTGTAATCTGCGCTGATGTCTCTTCTGAAAGTGTCACGGCCAATATCCCAGGCAATAGCCAGATGGGTGGGCTTAGACTCTCTCAGAATAGAGAACAGTGTGCGGAAGAAACCAAGAACACCATTGGTGTAATGGCCGTCAGACGTATGCAGCAACTTGTCATACATCGTCTTGCGCTTCTCCTCATCAGATTCAAATTTTAAACTCGAAGGCATATTTCCATAGTATTGAGTGGAAAGCAATGAACTTCCGTCCACAATTAGTAAATATTCCATCCTTATTCTCCTTTCTGTTTACTAATAATATTATTATAACAGACATAGCAGGATCTTTCAATTCAAAAATAGCACATTTGTGCTTTTTGCGAATTGAAAAAATATTAAAAAAACTGTACAATTAGATTATCAGTTATACCGTTGATTTAGAAGAAAGGAGAATAATTATGAGAACATATCTTGTACAGGAGGGCCAGTTTAGCCGTGAAGGCGAGATTGAGGGAATGGATTCCATCATCGACTGGAAGTACATGGGAGCTGCAGAGTTCGAGTTTGGTGCGCTGCCTGAATCTTTGAAGCGTATTGCCAAGGATTTGGACGAATACACCGTTTTCCAGACTCGGTATTTCTCTGCAAATCACGAGCGGCTGTATTACTTCTGCAAAAAAGAGCAGCTGGAGGATGTTCGTGAGGTTATCAAGGCTTTGCGGAAAAATTCTTCCTGCGGCATTTTAAAGAGAGGTATTTTCTTCCGCCTGGCATTCACCAAGAATGTTCCTTGGAACTTCTGGTGGGATGTCGAGAACGATTTCTTTTTCTTTTTTGGGGAAGAGCATGCTATTGAAATTCGTCAGGCAATGACGAATCTTCGTGAGCGCTGGAAGGAGGAGCTCTTCCCTGTTGAGAAAAAGAAGAGCTTTTTACAGAAGCTGTTCAATTTCTAAAAAAAGAACCCCTACAGTTTTCATACTGTAGGGGATTTTTTTATAATATATTCGCCAGAAAACCCACTACCTTTAGGTGGTGGGAAGATCACCTGTAATAAACAATATCGCAGAAGTCCTTGTAGATATAATCATCTTCAAGGAATCTTGATAATTCAGTAGGATTTACCTTTCCATATTTCTGAGAAATAGCAGGGTATGTAATAAAGAGATTTTCTTTTGCTCTTGTTATAGCAACATAAAGTAATCTTCTTCCCTCCTCAATTTCTGCTTCATGTTCTCTTATCGCCTGATAACTAGAACTCATTAGAGGTCTTTCACCAGGGAAAGAAGTGTCGGTTCCATCTAAAATAAAAACAGTGTCAAATTCCAGACCTTTAACAGAGTGAACAGTAGAAATGGTTAAATAATCCCCATCGTCATCCTGGTTAGTTGCATCCAACATCAAAGATTCAAGGAAGCTTGATGTTGAAGAATAGTCTTCAGCAATAGACAGAAATACTTTTACTTCTTCAATATCAGAATCCAGCTTTCTTTCTTCTTTTAATTTTGAAGTTTCATTCATAGAAGAATTATGAATCCAGTTTAACTTCAAGTTGTAATAATAACCATTGATTAAAGAGCTTAACTGCTCTTGCAAAGACTTTTTTCTCATCTTCTGATAATAATCATAAATATCAGGGAGAGACTTTCCGTATTTTGCTTTTGAATAAGCAGGATTCAAAAGTTCTTCAACACCATTATCAATAATTCCTTGACTGATTTTTCGGGCATAAACAGGGCCGATATTAGGATAAAGCTGAAGAATTCTCAGCCAAAACAAGAAGTTATTCGGATTATCCAGAACTGTCAGAAATGCAATAATATTCTGGCTAATCTCTTTATCAAAAAGTTTAATTCCTCCGAATTTTCTAAAAGGAACTTTTCTTCTTGCGCTTTCTTGAGCGATTCTTGCTTCAAGGAAACTAGAATCGCTTCCAGTTCTGATTAAAACTGCCATATCTTTAAAGGATTTACCTTCCATATGATATTTCCAAATCTGTTTAAAAATAAATTCTGCTTCTGATTTCTGATCTCCTGTTCTTACAAGCTTAGGTCTTTCATTTTTAAATTTCAAACCAATGAGCTCCTTATCATATTTTTCAGTAGCATGAGTGAGAATAGCATTTGATAAATCAAGGATCTCTTGATTACTTCTATAATTATCATTTAAAACAATAAACTTACAACCAGGAAATTCCTTGGGGAAATTAATAATGTTCTTGAAAATAGATCCACGAAAACCGTAAATTGATTGCTGGTCATCTCCTACAACACAAATATTATCATTACCAAACTGCCTCAATTGTTTCAATAGTCTTAACTGAATAGCATTACTGTCCTGGTACTCGTCTACCATAATATACTCGTACAGATTTGAATAGAACTTACAGATATTAGGATAAGCATCAAAGAGTTCTGTAGTTAAAACAAGCAAATCATCATAATCTACCAGGTTCTGTTCTTTTTTGGCTTTTTTAAATTCCTCAAAAAGAAATTCTATATCTGATAAAAATTCCTTATGTTTAGGGAATTTAATATCCAAAACATCCTCTACTTCTAGCTGTTTATTGATGGAATAAGATAAAATGGAAGTCAAATCTTTTCCAGAAGGGAACTTTTTTGTTTTATTGTAACCATTTTCTTCTTTTATTGTATCAAAAAGCATATCACTGTTAGCAGGACTTAAAATAGTGAAGTTTGGAGTTAATCCCAACTCTTTTGCATGGGATCTTATCAATTTCACACAGAAAGAGTGATAAGTAGATGCAACTATTTTGGAACAATTACTTCCTGCACTTAACATTGCATTAGCTCTTTCAAGCATTTCTTTTGCTGCTTTATTAGTAAAAGTTAACATCAGAATCTTTTCAGGCTTAACTCCATTTTCAATAAGTTTTGCCATTCTGTATGTCAGTGTTCGAGTTTTTCCTGTCCCTGCTCCTGCAATAATAAGTACTGGGCCTTCCGTATTGTTTACTGCTTCTAATTGTTTTGTATTTAATTCTTTTTCAAAATCAATAGGTTTTGTTGATTCTTTAATGAAAAGATCTTCATTTTCAAAAAAGTCATTTTCATCATCAAAAAAATCACTCACAATTAAACTCCTCACTTTCTTCTTTATAATTCGTTTTTCTTATTTAATGTTATACAAATATCATAACATTTTTAAAACTAAAAATCAAGAAAAATACTTAATGCAATTAGAAATTATCGAAGAAACTTATTACATTGTAAAGAATTAAGATGTCATCATTTTCTCCAATATATTTTTCAAATCCATTAGAAAAATATCTCTTATCTATGATATTAATATTTTCATAATGATTAACAAGCATAGGAACCATACAGTTTGCATAAGAATCCTTTAATATTGTTAAAGTTTTTCCATTCTTATTACTGGTTGTAATTTCTATCAGACCATGATTATTGTCCAGAAAATATCCATATTTGTTTTTTGTTTCTAAATGCTCAGGAAAGAATAACGCATCTTTCTTGTTATTCTTATCAAAAACAACCTTTTCCAGAGTTATCTCAGGTTCCATCTTCTTGATAATATCACTTTTTACTGGAATATTAACTCTTGAATGTAAAGTTCCAAGAAAGTCAGCGGAAATAGTTTCTAACTTTAAAGGTACAGGTTCTAAATTCATTTTTTCACAGAAAGCTAAATAACCTAGATAAGCTCCTTCTGTTGTCCAGTGATGATCTGTTTTGTAATAAATATCCTCATCTTTATGGCTCATCATAACTGAGTACATATCAATATAAGAATTTCCTGATATTGAATGAATTTCTTCCAGTAATTCTTTTTCATCTAAGATAGGCATATAAGGAATTTTATCAGAAAGAATATTATCAGAAGTAGGGATAATCATTACTGAAACTTGATTTTGATGCTGTTCTAAAAAGGACTGTAGTTTCTTTAATTTCTTTTTCTTATCTTTTACATCTTTATGTTTTTCAAACAAATAGTTATCTTTTCCAAAATAAATTCCATTGATTTCTTTTTTGAAAAATAAATTTTTATCAAAAAAAGTCTTTTGGCTTACCCAGGAGTCTCTTCCAAGGAACTGGTCTGAAACATAGGTTTCATATTCTTTTTCAAATTTACCTGAAAAAATATTTTCAATGTTTATTTCTGGTTTTTGTTGCAGTTTTTTGTTTTCTGTTTCAGAAAGGAATCTATCAGGAGTAACAATATCTACGACAGTTAATCCTAACAATAAGCATGCAAATAAAATTACTGATATCTTTTTAAATTTATCCATAACAAATTCTCCTTTCTTTTAAAATCTGAAATATAAAAACGGATTATAGGAAGCAGAAACAATATAAGCAATACAAATAAATAAAAGTGCATAACTTACAACTTCTTTTGCTACAATCATCTTGTTGGAATTCAATGAAATCTTTTTTGTCCACGGGATAGAGAACAGCAGACAGGCGATAAAAACAATACCGTAATTCATTAACAGATAAATACTGTAAGAATCAATAAATGTATGCGTGAACATAGCTTTTATAAATATTCTAAGCTTAGACATGTCTTCAATAGCAAACAGAGCCCAACCCATAAGTACTAAAAACATAGCATAAACATGTTGAATTACTGCAGGAATCTTTTCAAGTCTTTTAATAAGAAAAGTTTTTTCTATAAGAAGGATCAGCCCAAACCATAGTCCCCAAAGAATAAAATTCCATGAAGCACCATGCCATAATCCTGTAAGAAACCACACAATTAAAATGTTTCTTATTTGATGTTTTCTATTTCCTCCCAAGGGAATATAAACATTATCTCGAAACCATCCGCCAAGAGTCATGTGCCATCTACGCCAAAATTCCGTAATGCTCTTTGAAATGTAAGGGAAATTAAAATTTTCAGGGAAATTAAATCCCAAAATCTTTCCAAGGCCGATAGCCATATCGCTATATCCACTAAAATCAAAATAAATCTGGAACGCAAAAGCTAAGATTCCTATCCATGCTGTCAAAGCTGAAATTTTATTAAAATTCATTTCTGAAATATTAGTCCAGACAATACCTATATTATTTGCCAATAATACCTTCTTAGCCAAACCTTTGATAAATCGTTGAATGCCTTCATGGATAGTATCAAAAGTAGTTGTTCTTGAATGTAATTCATTTTCTACTTGTGAGTAATTAACAATAGGCCCTGCAATAAGTTGAGGAAACATTGAAACAAATACTGCAAAATCAAGCATATTCTTCTGTGCTTTACATTTTCCTGTATAAACTTCAATATCATAAGACATTGTTTGAAAAGTATAGAAAGAAATACCAATAGGTAAAGGCAGATTTAACAAAGGAATATTTGCTCCTGTAATTTGATTGACTGTTGAAATTGCAAAATCTGAATACTTAAAGAATCCAAGCATTAAAAGATTGATGAAAAGTCCGCTTGCCAGGAATATTTTACTTTTATATGTTCCTCTATATTTTTCAATAAATAAACCATGGAAGTAATCTGATACTGTTGAAAACAGCATAAGCACAACATAAACAGGCTCACCCCATGCATAAAAGAACAAGCTTGCAATTAAGAGAATGATATTTCTCATCTTTGAAGGTGCTATGAAATATAGCAGAAAGAAAATAGGCATAAATCTAAATAAAAATAAAACACTAGAAAATACCAAAAAATCACCATCCTTTTTATTATTAAAAAAAGAGAGTGCATCCTCATCCATAAGATGCACTCTCTTTCTTTTGTTTTAATCGTTTTCTTCTAAAAGAGTTTCAATAGCATCGATAGCCTTTTCGTTTTCATTTTCACAATGCTTTGCTACATCTTCGTCAGTTTCGAAATCCATTGTATCTCCACCAAGCTGTGCAAATACAACATACTGATCGTTAACAACTTCCACAACAGATCCCTGAATTTTTCCAACGTTCATAGGATAAGTCATCAGGTTCTCCTGTGCAGATTTCTGATAATCAATTAATGCTTCCTTAACATCATCAACCTTATCAGCCTTAGCCTTAACAACAACAATACTATCTACATTAGTAGAAATAGAAGGTGTTTCAGCAAAAAAATCATCATACATATCAGCAGAAATACCGTAAGTCTCAGAAACCATATCGGCAGTCAGTGTCATATCAGGGAAATAATTATCACCAAGAGCAGCAATAAGCGCCTCCCTAACAGCTGTCATCTCCTTAGAAAGCTCGGGAGCTTCAGGAGCAATAGGTTCAATCTCAGTTTCGTTGAGATCCTCCTCAGTTTCAACAGAGCTGGATTCAGTAACAGTAGCATTCTCAGTAGGAGTAGTATCGGTAGGCTTATCCTTATTTCCACAACCTACAAGGCCTGTTGTAAGAATTCCTGCACACAGCATCATTGCAATATACTTTTTCATTATCATAATTGCTACTAAGAAAAATCTTAAAGTAGCATCTCCTTTCATTATTATTAGTGTTAAGTGTTCGTGGTGGGCGCTCAGGGACTTGAACCCTGGACCATTCGGTTATGAGCCGAAAGCTCTGACCAGCTGAGCTAAGCGCCCGTGCTGTTATCTAGTATACAAATAAACTCAGAATTTGTCAATGAAATTTTTTCGTCTTAATTATAAAATCATTATTACATACAAATTATAATAGAATGTTTTTTAATTTTTATACAAAAGAAAAAAGAGCTCAAAAGAGCTCTTTAATCTTCAGAAATTACTCGATAATCTCATCGATCAGACCACATTCTTTGGCCTGTTCAGGAGTCATCCAGTTATCTCTTTCTGTGTTGGTCTCAATCCACTCAAGGGTCTGACCCGTATGCTTAGCAAGCAGAGTATTCATCTTCTTTCGAATATTATCCATATGCTTAGCATTAATCAGGATGTCGGTGGTCTGACCAGAAATTCCACCACCAGCAATCAGAGGCTGATGAATCAGAATTTCGCTGTTAGGCAGAGAATATCTTTTGCCTTTGGTGCCGCCAGAAAGCAGGAAAGAACCCATACTTGCAGCGGTGCCCATAGCGATAGTTACCACATCACAGGAAATGTGATTCATGGTGTCATAGATAGCCATACCTGCACTGATGCTGCCACCAGGAGAGTTGATGTACATCTGGATATCCTGGGACGGAGACTTCTGTGCAAGATAAAGCAGCTCTGCTGTAACAATTTCTGCCATCTGATCAGTTACCTCCCCAGATACCAGAATGATACGGTCCTCCAGCAGTCGAGAAAACAGATCGCTTCCCTTGCTAGCCTCGAAAATTGTAGGTACAAACATATTAATTTCCTCCTTTTTTTAATCCTTAATCTAAAATATTTAAACTAAGTATTTTTATTATATCAAATAAATAAATAAAATTCAAGAAAGGAAAGAGCAGAAAAAAGGCTCTAAGAAAAACCTTAGAGCCATAAATATATATTGAGTTAAGTTAACAAAATTACTCTATTGTAATTTCAACAGTATTAATATCTTCAAAAGTTCCATTAGATAAAGTAGCATCAATGGAAAAACCTGCATTTCCGTTAGGGTTTCCATGGAAATCCATCTCTCCTGTTGCTAGAACTTCTTCTTTGTAGTTTTTTACATTAATTTTAATTTTACCATTGAACTCTTCGGATGTAGTAATTCTTCCTTTAAAAACAACTTTATTTTGGTTAGGAAGGTATGTACAACCATCAGTAATCACTGAGCAATTTTCATCTTTATTAATAAGAAGTTTGCCTTCAATCTTTTTAGGCTCAACTTTTTTTACTTCTTCTTCAGTCAGCTGAGGTGCAAGAGATTCTGTATCTGATTCGTCAATTACAATTTCTCCCATATCTTCTTCCTTGTCCCAGCCTTTGTTACCACAGCCAATGGCAGTAAAGGTTAATCCTATTAATGCCAAAGAGTATAAAATTTTTTTATTCATCATTTTTCTCCTTTCTGATTGAAGCTTTTCATCTTTATTATACTATACAGCCATCAAAAAATTCAAGAAAATAGAAAAAACGAGCCTTAAAAAAGACTCGTTTTTTTGCTTTACTTGGACTTAGAAATTGAAACGCTGACTGCTCTGCACAGCTGAAGCTGGCAGGTTCTTGTTTATTAAGGCTTCAATAAGAGGACAGCAAGTATATTAGTATAAAAATACCAATATCTTGCTTACATACCTTATATATATTCTTATTAAATATTTGTAT
>RCNI01000964.1_pt1 | contig 16471 bp, 15 predicted proteins | sample 2041151 | NCBI WGS metagenome assembly RCNI01 (sample SAMN09708214, study PRJNA481090) | feces metagenome | isolation source: feces | place: Antarctica: Albino Rookery | reverse complement strand
GTGCTTGACGCACAGCCGGGTTTCTCGACACTCTGAAAAGCCCACCCCGACAAGGGTGGGCTTTAAATTTTATTTACCGGGTGCTGTTTATGCAGTCTATAAGAGACTGGGCATATTCGGAGGATGCAATTTCATGGGAGCATTTAGATGTATCCATTCGGTTTTCAGGCTTCGTTCTTTTTGCCGGGCTGGAGGATCATTCCAACAAGAAAACCTATAAAGGCACCGTAAATTGGCATTAAAACAGGGCTTGAGCTTATGGGGCAGGTGCCGGTGGCACAGCCCACAAAATAATAGTACGCCCAGCCGCCTATGCCGCCCAGAACAGTAAAAGCAGGGGGAAGAAAGCGCCTGAGAAATTTTCGGGTTGAAGGCTTCATAAAACAGCTCCTTTCAGTTTTTTAATCATTATACTGATAAAAGCCGCATTTTTCTGTGAGTAAATCACACGTATTGCTTTGCCTCTATAACATGAGCTTTCAATCGGCTGAAAAAAACGTAAAGCCTGTCTGAAAGGGCTTAATTAAGCGCCGTTTTAATCAGCTGCTCCTGATATCTATACATTTCTTTCAAGCTTAAATTCTGCACTTTTTACATATTAACGTGAAAAAGGGCAGGACATTTTGATATTTCAGCCCTGTTTTCTCTTGTGATTATATACAAATTGCAGACAATATTTTGTTCACAGCTACAAAGATGTGCGGAGGCGGGGCTGCGGCTGTTGACTTTAAAGTTTGGGCTTGCTAATATATTAAATGAAAACACTGGAAACGTTTCCGGCAACGTTTCCACAGCTATATTTGGAGTATATATCGTGACTATTAAAGATATTGCCAAGGCTTGCGGGGTGGGTGTGAGCACCGTGTCCCGGGTACTGAATAACAAGCCGGACGTCAGCGAGGCTGTACGTGAAAAAGTGCTTGAATTTGTGGAAAAATCCGGTTATATCCCAAATAACAGCGCCAGAGATTTAGTAAAAAGCAGTTCCGATGCTATCGGAGTTATAGTCCGAGGCATGGGGAACCTGTTCTTCTCCTCAATCTTAAAGACCGTTTCAACGGAAATTGATAAAAGCGACTACACCATGGTTCTCCACTTCATAGATTCCGGCGAGGATGAAGTGAAGGCGGGGGCGGTGCTGGAGCGTGAAAAGAAGCTCAGAGGGCTTGTTTTTCTCGGCGGAAGATATGATTACAGCCCGGAGGAGCTTTCAATCATAGGCGTACCCTATGTGTGCTGCTCATACTCAAACTCTTTCGGTACTCTGGATGAAAAGTCCTATTCTTCCGTTACTATCGACGACTATCTTACGGCCTACAACGCCGTTAAGCACCTTATAAATTTAGGCCACAGAAGAATTGCCGCTCTTGTGCCGGCCTGCTGTGACCGCTCCGTTTCTCAGCTCCGCTTTAACGGCTATAAAGCAGCTCTTAAGGACAGCGGAATAGAATTTGATGAGTCTCTTGTAATGGAGACAGGAGGAAGTTACGGTCTTAATGAAGCCTATGAGGGAACAAAGGCTCTTATTGAAAGAGATGCTGTCTTTACAGCGCTCTTTACTGCCTCCGACTCCACCGCAATAGCCGCCATGAAGGCACTGGAGGAGAAGGGACGGAGAACTCCCGATGACTGCTCGGTTATAGCCATTGACGGACTGAACATTTCCCATTACGTCAGCCCCGCCCTTACAACCATGGTTCAGCCGGCTGATGAAATGGGCAGAGAATGTGTAAAAATTCTTCTGGATATTCTGGAGGGACGGGGAGAAAACCGCCATGTAAGACTGGAAACAGCGCTGAGAGAGGGCGGCTCCGTTAAATCAATCTGATTTTCTGACGAAGAGTCTGAAAATACAACCTCAAAAACGAGGAATAATTTTATTAAGGAGAAGAAGAAAATGAAAAAAGCATTAGCACTTATTCTTGCTTTGTGCATGGTATTCGCACTCTGTGCCTGCGGCGAGAGCAAGGCTCCCGAGCAGCCCGCTGAGAAACCTGCCGAAGCTCCTGCAGATGCTCCTTCAGCCGCGGGTTCTGTTTACTACCTGAACTTCAAACCCGAAGCAGATGCCGCATGGCAGAAACTGGCAAAGACTTACACCGAGCAGACCGGAGTTCCTGTTAAGGTTGTTACCGCTGCTTCCGAAGAGTATGATACTACTCTCACCGCTGAGATGGATAAGTCCTCTGCACCTACTCTGTTCCAGTGCGGCAATCAGGGCGCTATAAACTCATGGGGTGATTACTGCCTTGACCTTAAAGACACTGATGTTTACAAAGAGATGACCACCGATTCCTTTAACTTCAAGGGCAAAAACGGTGAGGTTCTCTCCATCGGTTACTGCTACGAAGCATTCGGTATCATTGTTAACACCGAGCTTCTGGAAAAAGCAGGCCACAGCCTTGACGAGATAAAGGATTTTGAGTCCCTCAAGACTGTTGCTGATGACATCCACGCCCGCGCAGCTGAGCTTGGCTTTGACGCCTTCTCTTCCGCAGGTCTGGACAGCTCCTCTTCCTGGCGTTTCTCCGGACACCTTGCCAACATGCCTCTCTTCTATGAGTTCCGCGATGACAACGTAACCGAGCAGCCCGCTACCATTAAGGGCACCTACCTTGAAAACTACAAGAAGGTATGGGATCTGTACACCACCGATTCCGCTGTTACCGGCGCTGACCTGCTCACCGCTACCGGCGACATGTCCTCTTCTGAATTCAAGGAAGGCAAAGCTGTTTTCTACCAGAACGGCACTTGGGAGTATGCAGGCCTTATTGAGGCAGGCATGGACCCCGCTAAGCTGGCTATGATCCCCATCTACTGTGGAGTAGAAGGCGAAGATAAGGCCGGCCTCTGCTGTGGTACTGAAAACTGCTGGGCAGTTAACAAAGAGTCCTCCGAGGAGGACATCAAGGCTACTCTGGACTTCATGAAGTGGGTTGTCACCTCCGAGGAAGGCACCACCATGATGGCAGAGCAGTTCGGTCCCTGCCCCTTCAAGAATGCAAAGGCTCCTGAGAATGTATTCTTCGCACAGGCAAATGACTACACTGCAAACGGCAACTACATTGTTACATGGGCATTCAACTACACTCCCGCTGTTAACGACTGGCGCGCAGCAGTTGTTGACGCTCTGGGCCAGTACACCGCCGGAACCGGTGACTGGAGCGCAGTTGAGACCGCTTTCGTTGAAGGCTGGGCAACTCAGTACACCAATGAGCAGGCAGCTAAATAATTAAATCTGCCGCAACTTAAGAGACTGTTTCAGGGCGAGCGCATGCCGCTCGCCCTGTTTTAAACTTCCGTGTTTACAGCGGCACTCCGGACACTCCGAGGCGGCGCTGTGGACATTGAATCAAAAATAACTAAAAAGGGAGAGTGGGCTAATTGAAAAAAGCTAAAAAGCAACGGGACTACTCAGCGCTCAATTCAAAGCTTATCCGACGACCTATTCAGCGCTGTTTCTGGCTCTTTCTGCTGCCAACCTTCGCGGCCTTCTGCATAGGATTTCTTTACCCCTTCTGCAAGGGCCTGTTTTTGTCCTTCTGCAAGTTTAAAACCACCAGTAAATGGCATTGGGTAGGCCTTGATAACTACGTTAAGGCGCTGTCTGACCAGAGTTTTATTCATTCATTTCTGTATACGGCTCTGTTTGCAGTTATGACTCTTATTGTGGTGAATGTGCTGGCTTTTGCGGTGGCATATGTTCTCACAAAAGGCATTAAAGGCTCCAATATATTCAGAACTGTTTTCTTCATGCCTAACCTTATAGGCGGTATAGTTTTAGGATATATCTGGTCAATGATATTTGACGGTATTCTCTGCCGTTACAGCACTTCCATACTCCTTGAAGCGAAATACGGCTTCTGGGGGCTTGTAATTCTGCTCAGCTGGCAGCAGATAGGCTATATGATGATAATTTATATAGCGGGACTCCAGTCCATACCTGAGGATATGCTTGAGGCGGCAAAGATAGACGGTGCAAGCTCTTGGCAGACCTTGTGGAAAGTTACTATCCCCAACCTTATGCCCTCCATAACAATCTGCACCTTCCTTACCCTCACAAACGGCTTTAAGCTCTACGACCAGAACCTTGCCCTTACTGCCGGACGGCCGTTCCTGCAAATGACGGACGGCTCGGTAGTAAAGACGACGGAAATGCTGGCGCTGAATATTGTTAACTCCTTCTATGCCTCCGGCGGCGGCAACAGAGGCGTGGGACAGGCAAAAGCAGTGCTGTTCTTTATTCTGGTTGCATTTATAAGCATCTTGCAGCTCCGCTCTACACGTAAAAAGGAGGTGCAGCAGTAATGGCTAAATACGGTCTTAACAGGGAAAGACGGACAAAAACCATACTGACGGTTATCTTTTCGGTGATTGCCGTGCTGTATCTTATGCCTATCTTCCTTGTACTTATAAACTCATTTAAGGAAAACAGCTTCGTAAACCTTGAAACCTTCAAGCTCCCCACCAAGGAGTCCTTTGTGGGTTGGGCAAACTATGAAAAGGGTATGACCTTCGGCAACTACCCATTCCTTAAATCTGTATTTTACAGCTTTTTCATAACCATAGTTTCAAGCAGCCTTATTCTGCTGTGTACTTCTATGGCTGCGTGGTACATTGCCCGTGTGGGCAGTGTGTTCAGCAAGATAGTTTATTATCTCTGTGTGTTTTCCATGGTTGTTCCTTTCCAGATGGTCATGTTCACTCTGGCAAAGACTTCCGACACCCTGCATCTAAACACCCCGTGGACTATTCCCATAATATATCTGGGCTTTGGAGCGGGACTTGCGGTGTTCATGTTTGCGGGCTTTGTAAGGAGCATACCCCTTGAGATTGAAGAGGCTGCCGCCATTGACGGCTGCGGACCTGTCCGCACCTTCTTCTCCGTGGTGTTTCCCATGCTGAAACCTACCATGATTTCCACCGGAGTTCTGGAAATTATGTGGGTATGGAATGACTATCTGCTCCCTTACCTTGTTCTGGACAGACAGAAGTATATGACCATTCCCATACATATCCAGTACCTGAAGGGCAGCTACGGCCATGTTGATATGGGCGCTACAATGGCCCTTATAATGGTGAGCATAATTCCGGTTATAATATTCTACCTGAGCTGCCAGAAGCATATCATAAAGGGCGTTGCAGCAGGTGCAGTAAAGGGATAAAAAATAGAAATGAGTGATTTATATATGAAACGAAGCAGCGGTGTACTGATGCCCATGAGCTCTCTGCCCTCAAAATACGGTATAGGCAGTATGGGAAAGGAAGCTTACAAATTCGTAGACTTTTTGAAGGATGCAGGCCAGAGCTACTGGCAGCTTCTGCCCCTGGGCCCTACAAGCTACGGCGACAGCCCCTATTCATCTTTTTCCACTTTCGCAGGAAACCCCTACTTTGTAGACCTTGACAGCCTGTGCGAGGATGGGCTTTTGAAGCCCAACGAGATAGAGGGCATAGACTGGGGCGAAAATCCCGAAAAAGTGGATTACGGCAAAATCTATATGAATCGCTTCAAGGTACTCCGTATTGCTTTTGAGCGGGGCAGAGAAGAATTAAAGGACGAAATCCGGAAGTTCAGGGAAGAAAATCGGAGATGGCTCGATAATTATGCCCTGTTTATGGCGCTGAAAGCCAATTTTCAGATGAAGAGCTGGACTGAGTGGCCTAAGGATATAAGACTGAGAAAGCCGGACGCTGTCAGCAAGTACACCGAGCTTTTGCATGAGGACATTGATTTTCATGTATTTATCCAGTACATGTTCTTTAAGCAGTGGCACGCTCTGAGAGAGTACGCCCATGAAAACGACGTGCATTTCATAGGCGATGTGCCTATATATGTGGCTCTGGACTCTGCGGATGTGTGGGGCGAGCCGGAGTTTTTCCAGCTTGACGAAAAGCGTCTGCCCCGTGAGGTGGCGGGAGTTCCCCCCGATGCCTTCACCGATGAAGGCCAGCTCTGGGGCAATCCTCTTTATGACTGGGACGCCATGCAGAGAGACGGCTTCGGCTGGTGGATACGGCGCATAGACGGCGCAAAGAAGCTGTACGACGTTATAAGAATAGACCATTTCAGAGGCTTTGAAAGCTACTGGGCCGTTCCCGCCGGTGAGGCAACCGCCAAAAACGGACAGTGGAAAAAAGGCCCCGGCATGAACCTTGTAGGGGTTTTAACATCATGGTTCAGAGACTTAAGCTTTATAGCCGAGGATTTGGGCTATGTTACACCGGAGGTTAAAGCGCTGCTTTCCGATTCCGGACTTCCCGGAATGAAAATTCTGGAATTTGCCTTTGATGCCCACGGCGAGTCCGATTACCTGCCCCATCGCTGCGAGCAGAACAGCGTGTGCTATATGGGTACTCACGACAATGACACTGTTATGGGCTGGCGTTCCGAAATGAACGAGGAGGACATCAAGTTTGCCTCCCGCTACATGCACATCACCGAGGACGAGGGCTGGTGCTGGGGTCTTATCCGTACCGGTATGGCAACCCCCTCAAATCTTTTCGTGGTGCAGATGCAGGATTTGCTTGAACTTCCAAGTTCAGCCCGACTTAATACCCCCGGAACAAGCTCCGGCAACTGGCAGTGGCGTATGCTCTCCGGCGCTGCGGACGAGAAGCTTTCGGAAAAGCTTCTGGAATATACCGAGACTTTCAGAAGAATATAAAAAGACAGCCGCCGATTTGCATACGCCGGATAAGAAAGAAATTTAGAAAACACGAAAACTCTTTCATATGGTGATGCCGAGCTGATTTACGCATGACTATCTAACAGGGGTGATTCTTCGGGATTGCCCCTGTTTTTTTGTTTTATTCGACAGCGGGAGAAGGATAAAAGCTCTGCTTTTTTCCGTGAAAAGGCGTTTAGGGAGAACCTCCAACCCCTTTTCAAAGAAGAAAATCACACTAGACTGTGATATAATATCGAAAAAACTAAAGGGTTATTTTTATCAAAATAACCCTCAGTCTGTCGAAAAAGTTGCAGCTAATGCTGTTTTTTTGACTTTGATGCGGAAAAGTTAATATCAGCGGCGAAATGGAAAAAATGTGGGCAGAGGACGGACTTTTCGGACAGGCAGCCCCGGAAGAGGTGGAAAACAATCTGTTTTTTGAGCTTGAAACCACCGATAAAGAGGGAAATGTTCAAAACTATCAGCTTCAGATGAAAGTGGTTAAAGTTACGGAAGATACCAAAGCTTAAGAGAGAAATAAAGCATAAAAAAGAGTGTATCTGCTGATACACTCTTTTTTATATTCACTTTTCGCTGAGACTGAGCCGGTAAAGGGCTTCGAGAGCGGTGGTAATTTCATTTCTTTCGCCCTGAGCGCACATTTCCTCGCCGCTTGCGTAGCCGCCTACGGATTCTTTTGTATCCTCGCCCCAGAGTACCACGTTATTTAATATGGACGCTGTGCGGATGCCGCGGAGCCGTCCGGCAGTAAAAAGGGCGGCAGTCTCCATGTCAGCCCCCAGAGCCCCCAGCTTTGACCAGTATTCCGATTCCTCGTCGTTGGTGTCAATGTAAAAGCTTTCATGGCTGTGGACTATGCCGACTTTATGCTCAAAGCCCATATCTTTTGCCGCGGCAACGCAGTTAAACAGAAGCTCTGTGTCCGGCACGGCGGGGAAGCGTATATCAGCATAGGCCTTTGAAGTGCCTTCATCCCGTATGGCACCGCAGGCGAAAATCAGAGAGCCTAAAGGTATTCCGCTTTGCAGTGCACCGCATGAGCCTATTCTTATCATAGCCGTAACTCCTATGGAACGCAGTTCCTCAATGGCGATAGCGGCAGAGCTGCCGCCTATGCCGGTGGATATTGCCAGTATGGGCACGCCTTTATATAAGCCCCGTATGCTCCGGAACTCTCTGTTATATGATAGTTCTTCTGCATTTTGAAGCTGTTTTGCTATTCTGTCCAGTCTGCCGGGGTCGCCGGGCAGAAGGGCATATTTCGCGTTTATGTTTTCGTCTAACTGAATGTGAGGCTGAAGCATGGTATTCCTCCTTAACTGCGCAGAGCGTCAAGCTCCTTGAGGAGCTTTTCTCTGAGCTCTTCCGGCATGAAAGCTGCGCGGATTGAGTTTTCACTGAGCTTTAAAAGGTCATCCTCCGTAAAGCCCATATCTTCTAAGCAATGGCGGTATTCTCTGTCTAAATCTACGCCTGCAAAAGTCATGTTGTCGGTGTTTATGGTGACGGCAAGACCCATATCAAGAAGCTTTTTCGCCGGATGCTCTATGTATGAGGGCTGAGTCATGCACTGAATATTACTGGTAGGGCAGACCTCAATGGCAACACCGTCGCGGATTGCGCGCTCTACAAGGGCTTTATCTTCAAAAATGTGATGTCCGTGGCCTATACGGGAAACTCCGAAATCCAGCGCATCCCGAACTGTATCCGGCCCCTGACTGTCACCCGCGTGACAGGTGCAGGGGATGTTAAGCTCCTTTGCACGTTTAAATAAGGGGGCGAAGTTTCTGAGGGGCACTATTCCCTCTGCCCCTGCAAGGTCAAGACCTACAACACCCTTTCCCAAATATTTGCCGCAGACCTCCACGGTTTCGGCGTTTTCCTGCCAGTTTACTTTCTCCGTGCCGATACACATCATGCAGCAGAGAATACCCACCTCAAAGCCGGGGCAGTTTTTAAGCCCTTCTTCTCTGCCCTTTAAGACGGCTTCAACAGCCTGTGCCTGCGTAAGACCTTTTTTCGTGTGAAGCTGAGGGGCAAAGCGGATTTCGGCGTAGGCAAGGTGCTGAGAGTGCAGCAGTTCAATAAGCTCTCTTGTAATCCGTGCAATGCTGTCGCTGTCCTGCATGATATCTACCGGAAGATCGAACATTTTAAGATATTCGTTTACACTTCCGCAGCCGGAGCAGCGCTCTATATACCTGAGGTATAATGGAAGCTCATCCGCCGGGGTCTTCACTCCCTGCTTTTTGGCAAGCTCAAGCAGCGTCTGCGGGAGAACACAACCGTCCAGATGCAAATGGAGATCGATTTTAGGAAAATTCTGATATTTCATTATATGACTCCTTTTGAAGTTTTCTGAAAATCACAGTGCGTTAATGGCATTATTAAATCGAGTATATCATGCACTTATGTTTTTGCATAGAAAAGAGCACGAAACTTGTTGTTATTGGATAAAAAAGGAATATACTTGTGCAAAATATTGCAATTTCTTCATAATGTACAGGCGGAAAAAGGAATGATTGAGTAATTTGCACAAAATAATTTGACAAATGAGGTTGAATCAACTAAAATAAATCTATAAATTCCCATTTGCAAATGTAATCAATTATATGGGATCGGAAATTTTGTTAGGAGGAAAATAAAATGAAAAAAATTCTTGCACTGATTCTTGCAATGCTGATGATGCTGTCTCTGGCTGCATGCGGCGAAAAGGTACCTGAGACTCCCGCCGAAGCTCCTGCTGATGCTCCGGCAGATGTACCCGCAGAGGGAGAAAAGGCTCCTGAAAAGGGAAAGGTATACAATGTTGTTCACCTTGTAAACGGTAACCTTGGCGACAAGTCCTTCTTTGACTCTGCAAACTCCGGACTTGAGCAGCTGAAGGCTGACGGCAGAATCAACCTTACCACCATTGAGATGGGCGGTACTGTTGAAGATGAACCCAAATGGCTCTCCACCGCTTATGAAGTTGCTGAGAGCGGCGAATATGATATTATCGTCTGCGGTACCTTCCAGATGCCCGAAGAGGTAAAGGAAGTTGCTACACAGTATCCCGACCAGAAGTTCATCATCTATGATGATAACACCTTCGTGGGCGAGAACAAGAACGTTCTGAACATTACTTACAAACAGAACCATCTGGGCTACCTGATGGGTATTTTCGCAGCATACCTTACTACTGACACCAGCGTTGATCGTATCAATGAGGATGCAGTTATCGGCTTCATCGGCGGTATGGATTCTCCTGTTATAAACGACTTCCTTGCCGGTTACATTGAGGGCGCTCTGTCCGCAAATCCCGACATCAAGGTTGATACCCGTTATGCAAACACCTATGTTGACACCGCTATCTCCAAGGAGTACGGTCTGTCTATGATAAACGACAACAAGTGCGACGTTATCTGGGGCGTTGCAGGTAACGCCGGTAACGGCGGTGCTGAGGCTGCTTTCGAGGCAGGCAAGGGCTACTTCCTCGGTGTTGACTCCGACCAGGAGCTGACCTTCAATGAGGATCTGGCAGCTATAACCATGACCTCCGGTCTTAAGAACATCGGTAACTCTCTAATCTGGGTATTTGACGAGCTGGATAAGGGCAATGAGTACTGGGGTACTGAAGTTACTCTGGGTATTGCCGAGGGCGGCGTAGGTCTTGTTACCGACAAAAACTTTGATAAGTACGCAAGCGAAGAGTGCAAGGCTGCTATTGAAGCTGCCGAGGCAGGTATAGTAAGCGGCGACATTACCGTTTTTTCTGACTTTACCGACCATGACAAGGTTATGGAGCTTCGCAACGCAGTTAAGCCCTGACCACGTAAAAATCAACTAAATTCCCCGAAATTAGGGGGCTGGACACCCAGCCCCCTTTTTGAATAGGGAGACATCTTTAAAAAAAGATGACAGCGGAGCTGTATCGAATTGGAGGAGTTTCTCATGGCAGAGGAGTACGCTATACAAATGAAGGGTATAACCAAGGTATATTCCAACGGCATAGCGGCCAATCAGAATGTGGATTTTTTCGTAAAAAAAGGTGAAATCCATGCCTTGATGGGCGAAAACGGAGCGGGTAAATCCACCTTGGTAAAAATGCTGTTCGGTATGGAACAGCCCACCGAGGGAGAAATCCGGGTAAACGGCAAAAAGCTGAACCTCAGCTCTCCCACAGTGGCAATAGCAAACGGCATAGGCATGGTGCATCAGCACTTCATGCTTGTTCCCAGCCTTACAGTGGCTGAAAACATAGTTCTGGGCATGGTGCCCAAAAAGTCGGGTCTTTTTATAGACCACAAAAAAGCCGTGGAAATCACGAAGGAATATTCTGAAAAATATAATCTCCCTGTTGACCCGAATGCCAAGGTTATGGATATACCGGTGGGCATGAAGCAGAAGGTGGAGATTTTAAAGGCTTTGGTTCGCGGCGCCAGAATTCTTATTCTGGACGAGCCTACGGCGGTTCTGACCACTCAGGAGACAAGCGAACTGTTTAAGGAACTGATGAACCTTAAAAAGCAGGGCTATACCATAATTTTCATTTCCCATAAGCTCAACGAAATCATGCAGATAACCGACCGCATGACTATTTTAAGAGGCGGCCGCAGCATGGGTGTTTATAACACCTGCGATGTAAGCCCGGAGAAAATTTCAAGGCTTATGGTTGGAAGAGATGTTGTGCTCAGCGTTCAGAAGGATAAGGCTCAGCCCGGAGAAGAGGTTCTGCGGGTGAGAGATCTGGAGTATGTGAACGAATGGGGCAAAAAGATGCTTGATAAGGTGTCTTTCTCCGTGCGGCGGGGCGAGATACTGGGAATTGCAGGCGTTGAGAGCAACGGCCAGAAAGAGCTGGTGGATATGCTCTTTAACCTCAATACGCCAAACGCCGGAACGGCAACAATCAACGGCGAAAACATTCTGGGGCTGTCTCAGCGGCAGATAAGGGAAAAGGGCGTGTCCCTTGTACCGGAGGACCGTATGCTCTACGGTATCGCAGGTAAGGGCACCATTCAGGAAAACCTGATTTCCGACCGCTGCGGTGAAAAGAGACTTAATAAAGGTCTTCTGTTTAACATGAAGGCTATTCGGGAGGAATCCGACAGGCTCATAGATGAGTATACGGTTTTGTGCAAATCTCAGGAGCAGCGAGTGGATAACCTTTCCGGCGGCAACATTCAGAAAGTTGTCGTTGCAAGAGAGTTTTCAAACTCCCCCAGCCTTATAATAGCCGACCAGCCTACAAGAGGCATAGACGTGGGCGCAGAGGAATTTATCAGGAAAAAGCTTGTGGAGCTGTCACGCTCCGGAGTGGCTGTGCTTCTTGTCTCTGCCGACCTTAACGAGGTTATGGAGCTTTCCGACAGCCTTATAGTGATGTACGGCGGAAAAATCACCGCCTATTTTGAGGACACATCAGAGCTTAATGACGAGATAATGGGCGAATATATGCTGGGGCTTAAACAGCAGTCTGTGGAAGAAGTCAGGAGGGTATGCCATGAGTAAAAAGAGAAAATTCATTTTCAGCATGGTCCGCGGCCTTACCGCCATTCTCATTGCCCTTCTGGTTGCGGCTCTGCTTATATTCATTTCAGCCGAAGGACCGGGCTTTGCAGAAAAGCTCAGCCAGACCGGCGACGCTATGAAAAGACTGCTGATTGGGCCTATAATTAAATCAAACGGCAGCTTCAGCGTCAAAAACTTTACTGACGTTCTGGCGGCAATGATACCCATTATCTTTACCGGCCTTGCAACATGCGTAATGTTTTCTGCAAACCAGTTTAACCTGGGCGCCGAGGGCGGCATAATGCTGGGCGCTTTCGTGACGGCGGTAGTTGCAATATATGTGCCTCTGCCTCCCGTGGCGCTGCCCATAGTTGCAATAATCATAGGCGCTGCGGCAGCTGCCCTTGTAATGCTTATCCCCGCTGCTCTTAAAGCAAGGCTTGGCGTCAGCGAAATGGTAAACTCCCTGATGTTAAACTACGTCATCATGTATTTTATAAAGTATATGCTGAGCAGTCATCTTGCCGACACCAGCAAGGGCGCGATAATGACCTGCGATTTTCAGGCTCATGCAGCTCTGCCCCAGCTTATAAATAACGGCTCCAAGCTCTCATGGGGCTTCGTGGCGGCAATTATTTTTGTCGTTATAATTACGCTTTTTATGTACCGTACCCGATGGGGCTACGCTATCAGAATGATAGGCGTAAATAAAGACTTTGCCATGTATTCCGGTATGAAGGTGGCAGGAGTCATAATCATGTCTCAGGTTATTGGCGGATTTCTGGCCGGTATGGGCGGCGGCATTGAGATGCTGGGCCGCTATACAAACTTTACATGGACGGAGCTTCCGGGCTACGGCTGGACGGGTATTACTGTCGCCATTCTGGCGGGCAACAATCCGGCTTTTGTTCCTCTGGCGGCCTTCTTTATGTCCTACCTCAATAAGGGCTGCAGCCTTATGTCCACATACTGCGGCGTTCCCGCCCAGCTTATAGACATCCTTCAGGCTGTTATATTCGTGTTCTTCGCGGCTGAGCAGTTCCTTTCCGGCTATCGCCAGAAGCTGGTCATAAAGAGCACGCAGGAGGAGCTGAAGCTTCAGGCTGAGCGTGAAGCTCAGCACAATGCAGAAGCGGAGGTGAAATGAGATGTTAGACCTTATATTCTCAACTGATTTCTTCTTTGCGGTTTTGCGTATAACCGCCCCTATCCTGTTTGCAACACTGGGAGCGGTTGTAGGCGAAAAAGCGGGAGTGTCCAACATAGGTCTTGAAGGTACGATGATGATTTCAGCCCTCTTCGGCTCTCTCGTTTCCTACTGGACAGGCTCATGGATGCTGGGTGTTCTGGTGGCGGTGCTGCTTGGAATTATAACATCCCTGCTTATGGGATTTTTCGCCTTCATCCTCAAAACAGACATTATCCTTACCGGTATTGCGGTAAATATGATAGGCTCCGGCGGTACTCTGTTTCTGGTTAAGGTTATTACCAATATAACCGAGGGCAAGGCTCTTGCCTCCACCACCTCTCTCGTTACCACCGCAAACCAGATACCCGCATGGAATATACCCCTTATAAAGGACATTCCCGTACTGGGCGATATACTGTCGGGACATTGTGTTCTTACATATGTTGCTTTCCTGATGGTGTTTATCACATGGGCGCTGCTTTATAAAACACCTCTGGGACTTAATATCCGCTCAGTGGGTGAAAATCCGGACGCTGCCTCTTCCGTAGGCGTCAGTGTTTTGAAGGTGAAGTACATTGCAATCGGTTTTTCCGGCGCAATGGCAGGCCTCGGCGGTGCGTTCATGTCCATGTACTACGCTATGGGCTGGTCCCTCGATATGGTTGCAGGCCGCGGCTTTATCGCTCTTGCGGCTCAGGCCATGGGTGCAGGTGAGCCTGTTGGCGGCATGATTTCTGCCCTGATCTTCGGCTTTGCACAGGCGCTGAGCATCAAGGTTTCCTCCAAGGGCATTGACTCCAACCTTGTTACCCCCATACCCTATGTGGTTACTATTCTGGGTCTTGTGGTCTTTGCACTTGTTGTCCGCAGACGGATTAAGAAACAGCATTCTGCGGAGGCTCTTAAAGCAGAAACAAAATAAAGCAATGCGAAATTGCCGTACAGCGGCTGAACGTTGTACGGCAATTTTTTAGAAAGGAAGTTAAATTTGAGAGAGAAAAAAATTCCCCTTATTCTGGACGGGGATCCGGGCCATGACGATGCAATAGCATGGATGCTGGCAAAGGCCAGCCCTGAATTTGAAATAAAGGCGGTTACCTCGGTTTCCGGCAACCAGACCATAGAAAAGACCACATACAATGCCCTTCGCATATGCACTCTTTTAGGCATAGATGCCCCAGTTGCAATGGGTCTGCCCCACGGCCTGCTGTCCGAACCCTTTGATGCCCCTTCCGTTCACGGCCAGAGCGGGCTTGACGGCCCCAAGCTCCCCGAGCCTGCAATGGAGCTTTCACTCCTCCGTGCCCCGGAGCTTATGGCAAAGGTGCTGCGGGAGAGCGAGGATAAGGTAACCATAGTTTCCACCGGCGCCCAGACCAATGTGGCAGCGCTGCTTTTAGCCCATCCTGAGCTTAAAGAAAAGATAGAACGCATATCCATTATGGGCGGCGGCCTTGCCCACGGAAACTGGACTCCGGCGGCTGAATTTAACATCCTTGTTGACCCTGAGGCGGCGGATATAGTTTTTAAATCCGGTGTGGAGCTTTATATGGCAGGCCTTGACGTTACGGAAAAGGCGCTGTTGTTCCCTGAGGATTTTGAGAATATACGGAAAGCCGGAAATCAGGTGGCGGGAGTTGTTGCCGACTGGCTTGACTTCTTCTATCAGTTCCACCGCAGTCTGGGCTATCCGGGAGCACCCCTCCATGACCCGTGTGCCGTGGCGGTGCTGCTCCACCCTGAGATTTTCACAATAGAAGATTACTATGTGGAGATTGAAACGGCAGGAGAATACAGCAGGGGTGCCACAGTAGCCGATATGAGAGGCTTTGATGGCCCTGTACCCAATGCCCACTGTCTTATTGGTGTTGACAGAGAAGCTTTCGCAAAGCTGCTTACAGAGGCCGTGAGGGCCTATGAGGGAAGGAGAGTGGAGATATGAATAAAATTCCCGTATGGCTTGACACAGATATAGGAGTTGACGATTCAATCGCTTTCCTTGTGCTGAATAAGCAGGAAAATCTGGACCTTAAGGGCATTTCCGCCGTGGCGGGCAATGTGGAGCTGGATTTTACCTACCCCAACGCCAGAAACATATGCTGCCTTGTGGGTGCGGATTACCCAGTATATAAGGGTGCGGACAAGCCCCTGTTTGCTGAACCCCAAACCGCCCACACCATCCATGGTGAGGAGGGACTGGGCAGAGCAAAGCTCCCTGTCTCCGATGCGCCGGAAACTGACATTCCTGCATGGGATGCCATATATAATGCGGCGGTGGAGGCAAAGGGTGAGCTGAGACTTATTGCCGTAGGCCCCCTTACAAATGTTGCAATTACAATTTCCAAATATCCCCAGATAAGAGGGCTTTTGAAGCAGCTTCTTATTATGGGCGGTGCAGCCGTTGGCGGAAATGTGACACCGGCGGCAGAATATAACATTTACGCCGACCCTCAGGCAGCCCAGCTTGTTTTTAAATCCGGCATACCTTTGGTTATGTGCGGTCTTGATGTTACAATGGAGGCATATATGACTCCGGAGGAGGTCTATGAGCTTGGGGCAGGTGACAGCCCAGTGTGCCGCTTTTTCGGAGACAGCACCATTGATGTTTTGAACTTCTATGAGCGGGGAAGTCTCCCTGGCCTCTGCCTCCATGATGTGTGCCCTGTTTTGTACCTTACCCACCCAGAACTGTTTTCCGGAAAGGAAGCGGGGGTATATGTGGAAACCAGAGGAACAATCACAAGGGGTAAAACCATTACCGACCTTATGAGCGACAAGAAATTCCCCGAGAAAAACGCCTTTGTGGTGCTGGAAGTTGACAGAGATGGATTTTCAGCCATGGTAAGCGATGTACTGAGAAGCTACTGAAAAAAGCCGGAGTTTTACTCCGACCTTCAGAGTGTCGAGAAACCCGGCTGTGCGTCAAGCACAAGCCGGGTTTCGTTCGCAAATGCGGGCAAATATAAGAAGTAGCAAGGTATGCTTGCGCTCCTTCCATTTAGCCAGCTTTTTTGAGATTCATGGCAGCAAACTTAAGCTTCACCCAGTTTGCGGTCTGGGCCAAGCCTCTGCAGCGTGTATAACGCATGGCGTGTTT
>RCNI01000963.1_pt1 | contig 16475 bp, 2 predicted proteins | sample 2041151 | NCBI WGS metagenome assembly RCNI01 (sample SAMN09708214, study PRJNA481090) | feces metagenome | isolation source: feces | place: Antarctica: Albino Rookery | reverse complement strand
GGTTGAGATTTTTCAAGACAAAAAACAAACCCTCACCCACCATGGGGATAAAGGTTTGTTTTCGAAAGAATTTTAAGCAAGGATAATAACAACCAGAAAGTTGTTAGATCCAAAAAGTTATTTTTTTCGCTTTATTTATGTTCAGAAAGGTGAGAGATGTGGGGACATAAAGTCCCCAGTCTCGAACCAAAAAACTTAATTCAGATTAATTACCAAGAATGGTTCCGGTGACATGGTTTGGATTTCAAACCGAACCTTCTCAACTAGTTGCTTGAGCTCGTAAGTAAGCCATGTTTGGAGCTGAGAATAAGACTCCATTACCATAGATGGTACAACGTTGGGTAGATGGATCATGTTTAAAATCTCATGTGGTATCAGTTGGGAAAGCAACGTTATACGCAATGTCGTTTCCATAAAGGTTAACAATCCGAGTGTTTTGGAATGCATTGACTTTGACTGCAATATAGGAGCTAATTCCTAAGTAATCACTAGCTCTTAAAATACAGTTTGCAAATGATCCTGTTTCAAAATCATTAACCGTACTGTTGAAATAGACATTCAATTGACCAGTACAGCCATTGAAAGCGTCTTTCATAAATCCAGTAATCCGAGGAATATTGAAACCATCAAAGTATTTTAAGTTCGAACAGTTCATGAAGGTTGCTTCTTTGATTTGATAACTATAACTAAATGAATCGGATTGATTGCTAATCTTGAAGGTTTCAATGGTCTTGTTATTTGCAAAGGCACGGGTTCCAATATCAGTAATAATATTGGTATAAAGGTTCTTAACTTGAATTCCTTGACCATTATCTCATGCAAAGAAGTTATCTTTAATTTGACAATTGTTAGGAAGGGTTAAATCAAATGGGTGCTTAATACTCTTTAAACCTGATCAAACTCGATATTGAGGACTACCACTTTCATTTGCATTTAATTTGTTTCAATTAAATTGAGGTGGGAATTTTAAGGAAGTCACACCAGAGAATGATCAAATTCCATTACTGACTAATAATGCACGATAAACACTATCATCATTTAATTTGGTGGCTGCACTCATGTCACAGTTAGTGACTCCACTACAACCAAAGAAAGCACGGTCCCCAATATAGGTAATGTGTTGTGGAAGTACGACTTCTTGTAGGCTTGGACAGTATGAGAATAATGCTTGTGGAAGACTAGTAATCTTAGGGTTGTTAAATAAGTTGTTAACGACTTTTAAGTTACCACAGCTTAAGAATAAGTTGTTTGGAAGTTCACTAATTCCTAATGGTAAGGTGACGGTTTCGACATTGTCATTACCATCATAAGCACTACCACCACTTTGAACAAAGATATTAGCCATTCGGGTTCCTGTATAGTTACAGCCACCAAAGTCAATGTCTTTTGCTTGTGCTTTTAAGAACGCACTGGTGGCAATATTGCTAATGGTATATGACGATAAGATTAATTGGGATGCTTCAAGACCGTCATGGGTCAAGTTTTGTAAGTAAGTACCATCAAAGTTATATAAACCTGTTCCACAAGGAATTGGAGCTTTCATGCTAATAGTTCCAGATGCAGTATCAACACTAAAGTATGGGTTAGCACTGACATCACCAAAATAAACTTGGTTTGCATTCGTATTTAAAGTGACGGTTAAACGAATGTTTCCGTTGTTAAGATCCCCAGCATCAGTGGTCTTTAAAGTTAAACTGGTTAAGACGTTGTCGTATTGACTACCAGCTAATTGTTTAAAGGTGTTAATAATGGCACTATTGTAAATGCTATCGTTAACGTTGGCACTATTGATCTTGAAGGTATTTCCTTTGACTAAGGTTTGATTATAAAGTGGTTGCATGACCTTTTGAACTGCTTGCACTAAATTGTTTAAGGTGTTGTTATCAATGATAGCTCGGGTTAAACCAGGTTGAGCTTGGATTGATGAGCTGTTCGTAAAGACATAATCAGTTCCAAAACTTGCTCCACCATTGGATGGACGTTGGGTGGTGACAAAGGCTTGGGTGTTTAAATTACCAGGAATGGTGTAGTTGGAGTTAACACAGAATTGGTAACTCATATCCACTTTGTGGGTGCGGTCATTTAAGGTTGCTGTATATCAAATGTTACTCATGTCATTTGGATTACAGTTGAAACCAGTTTCTTGTTTAACTTGTTGATAAACTCCGTTACTGACCTTTAAGCTACCATCAGTGGTTGCTGCATTTAGCATGTCTTCTAACCCTGCTAAATTGTTAGCAGCTTTCGCTTTTTGATAAACAGTTGTGGCAGCTTGAACAGCGTAGTTATTGATACTGTCTAAACGGGTTTGGGTTAAGACGTTTGCTAATTTTGCTTGAACACTATCAAAGGATGCTTTGAAGAGTTTGTTTTCAAACGTGGTGTTACTTGGAATGGTTAAGTTGTCAGTATTTGCACTTGCACTAAATCCAAGTTGGAAGTTTACTTTGTTGTGGGTTCAGTCAATACTAAAGGAAGTATTTGCCCGATCAATTCAACCAAGGTTAATTTTGTTTTGACTTAATTGGTCATAGAAACTATCCATGTATGGTCCAAATCCAGCATCACTCGAAACAATTGCTTGTAAGTTAGTATTAACTTGGTTCGTGACTCATTCACTTGCAATCTTATTAATAGTACTTAAAGTATCACTTGGTACATAGTTGTTTAATCCATCAATGCTATAGACCATATTGAATTGGTGAGTATTACCAGTTCCAGTGACATTTTGAACATTGATATTACCATCAATTCCCACGCTTGGATTGAAGCTAACACTTGCATTGACACTGTTGGTTTGAACATCAACTCCAAAACTTAAAGAACTAATTAATTGGTCGGATGCTGCATCTAAGCCAAAACTCGTGTTAATAGTACCAATGATGGCACTGGTCATGGATTTTAAATGTTCATCATTAATATCAGCAACATTACTTGGAAGTTGTGCTTTAATGGTGTCATAAATCGCACTAACTTTGGTTTGGTCTAAGATGATGCTATTAACTGTAATTGGATTCTTGTTAGTTAAACTACCACTCTTATCACTCGCACTGAAATTAAAGTCATCTCCTGCTTGAACTCCAGGTTGGAAAGTAACATCGTTAAAGTCTAATTGGTATCCAACCTTTCCTCCAAAACCATTGTCATTTGCTTGGTAGGTAAATGCTAAACTTAAGTTGCTTGCATTTAATTGAGCATTGTATGGACTTTGGTTTAAGGTATTAATAATGCTAGTTAAAACACGTTGGACAAATTGACTATTACTTAAGGTTGCTTGGTTAACACTATTTGGATTTGCTTGGAAAGTATCGTTATATTGGGAATTAATAATGGTGTTAATTTGGTTTAAAGCTGCTTGGTTAATAAATGCTCCGACTGCTTGTTTAGTAAATGGTGCTTTGGTACTAATTGTGTTAGTACTTGTATCGACACTCATGTTAGCATCACCACTGCTAATTTGACTTAAATCAACTTTAGAAGCAAATTGAATACTTGGAGTGATTTCGATCATGTTAGTATTTGCATTCATGCTCGAAGCTAACTCAATGTTGCTAATGCAATTGACATCGAAGTTCTTAACTCCCTTGGAAGTTAAACGGGTAACAATTTGGAGTTTTAATCCATCCTTAAAGTTGTTCGAGTCATTGATAGTTGCAAATTCACTTGGTTGTAAGGAACTAAAAGCACCAGTTAAAACACTATAAATACTGTCTAAATTTTCAGCTGTTAATTGAGGACGAGCTGGAATATTATTACTTGGGTTAGTGACTGCAACAAATTGATTACTGATTAAAGTGTTTGGTGCTTGACCGTTTTCTAAACCGTGACTGTTAATGCTACTTGCAACACTGACATTTGGTCCAAAGGTTAAGTTAAAGTTAACATCAAGTTGGTTATCATTAGCTTGGTCAATCGTTGGAAGAAAGACGATGTTGCTAATATCTCCAATTTGTAAGTTCTTAGCACTTAATCCATCGACAATTGCTTGTTTGGTTTCATTTAAGAAAGCTGCACTTGGATTAATTAATTGATCAACACTAAAGTTTGCTTGTTGACTTAATTTTTGAATTTGACCTTGAACTGCACTATAGATGGCACTCGTGTCACTTGTATCTAAACTAATCTTTTCAAATCCTGGGGTACTAATAACGACTGGTTGTTGAACGCTTAATGATTGAGTGTCATCATTATTAGATAATAAGATGAAGTTGGTTCAATCACCACTAGTTACGGTCACATGGTTATCGAAGTTAATTTGGAAATTTAAGTTTTGGTAAGCATTGTTTCCTGGCATGGTTCCGACACTGAAGTTGACACTTGGAAGATAATCAACACTCATGCTACCACCAATTGCGTTTACAATTTGAGTTTTAATGGTTGCTTGATAATCTGCGTTTAAGTAGTCATTAGTTAATTGGTCAGCTGGAAGAGTCTTAACGTTGTCGACAACTGCCCGATAAATTCCACTTGCTTGGTCAGCTTGAACTTGAACTTTTTGAAACTTTTTGTTGGCTAAAGTCATTGGGACTTTAGTACTAATTGTATGTTGTCCATCTTGATTGAAAAGATCATTACTTTCTCAACCAACTAAACTAATGTTGTCACCAAAGGTGAAACTAAAACTCAAACTTGCTTGGGTGCTAGTCGTTTCGGTGCCACTTAAAGTGAAGCTTATATCGGTAAAGTCACCATCATTTAAATCAACCCCACTCTTGCTAATTTCTTGAATGACTGCAGCTTTAAATCGGTCTTGATTAATAAATGCTTGGCTAAAATCAAGTGAAGATACTTGATTCATGACGGTTTGAACTGCGTTATAAATAGCTGCTCCATAACCACTAGACAAAGTACGTCCATCATAGTTTGGGTTAGCAACTTGAATGGATTGACTTGAACTAATACTTTGTCCAACAGGAGCGTCAAAATAAGTACTATCAGTAATATTTAACACCACATTGTCGGCAAATTCGATATCAAAGCTCATATCAACTAAAGCATTGCTTGCTTCGTCTCCTAAAACATGAAAGGTAACTGCTTTCACATCTTGGAGACCAATCTTGGCTGCTGCTGCAACTTTTGCTTTTGCTGTTTCAACAATTTCGGTGTTGTCATTAATATCGTTAGTGTAATAACTCTTGTTTAAAGTATTGATATAGCCACTAATCGAATCATAAATCTTTTGAGCACTGGTGTTATCAATAGTGACCATTTTTGGGTTATCGTAGGAGTAATCACAAGTCTTGCTAATTGCAAGCGGATTGGATTCATCCACACTATAACCATTATCAGTTAAATCACTTGGTAAAGTGACATTTGCGAAGGTAATGGTAATGTCATCAATCGCAACGGAAGTGTCAAATTTGACTTCATTTTGAATAATTTGGGTCTTAAATCCGACATTTTGAATATTGGTATTATTAAAACCAGCAACTTGGTCTTTTAAACTATTAACAATTAATTGAATACAAATGCTTTGATTGATAGGATTGTCCAAAAATCCGTCTTCAGTAATTTGGTCATATGTCAATGAATCAAGATAACTCTTGACACCACCAAATGCTGCTTCTACATCTTCGGCTGATAAATTTAAATTGGTAGTTGCTTGAAGTTCAGAGATTGCATCAGTACAAGAAGTTAACGCAATACTGCTTCCAATTCCACCTGCAGCAATTGCAGTTGCACCGATAGTTAGTCCCACAATTTGACTAATTTTCTTTCTGCTCATAATATATTGTTCCTTATCGTGATCATAATTAGAATCTAAAGTTGGGTGAATCCTAATTAAATTTATTTTAAAAATTATCAGAATCGGAGTTTGAACCATGATTGGTTTATTTTTCAATCGTGACAAAATATGGGGTTAATGTTATTGTTTTAACCACAATTGAAAATTAGGACAGTGCTTGACCAACCTTTCATATTTCCATCACCTTAATCTTCTAACAATCCAAGCTTGGGGGAACGATGTTATTATCACGACAACAAAGTTTGCTTTATGATTGTTAGGTATTGATAAATGGTAAGAGAAGTTTTCTAAGTCCATCTAAATGGTTGTCAAACTGTACTATGACCCTCTTAATAATTTCAGAAAAATTATAACAACGATAAAAAATAAAAACAAGGACCAAATCCCGTTTTTTGCGAATTTTCCAAAATCCACAAAATATGGAAAATACGGTTGCTTTTTCCACAAAAAATCAGTAGTTGATAGCAAACTCTTGTATCTCACTCTTCCCACAAACAACATTAATTGGAAAGTCGCTTTTCGATTACAGTCAAGTCATCTCGCACTTAATCACAACCACCCAAATCTTGCTATCCCCCTTGGTTACTTCCTAGATGACATGGAAAAACCAACCAGTGATCAGCTCTGGTTGGTTTTTAATATGAAATGAATAGAAATTTAATGTAATTCGAGAAATAAATCCAAATATTGTTCGTCAATAAACTAATTAGGTGCGCTTCAAATACTATCCAAACATTGTGATACACGAGAATCCGTTATTGAGTTATTAGTTTCATTTCATTCATTAACTTCAATTACTTCAATACGCTATAAAATTAATATAAGTATACTTAAATTTTTGTAATTGCTTTATAGTTTAAGTATAGCATAAATTTAGAAAGATGCAAATAATTTAGCTAAATTTTTACATATCTGGATAGTGTTGGTGGACTCATTCCCAACCGTTGTCAGCAAATTGACGTAACATGGCATTGTTAGCATCTGCACTCGAGAACAAGACTCCGTTTCCATAAATGGTATAGTTGACCGTACTTGGATCTGCCCCACTAAAGAAACTGACATTGACGATATTGTAGTTAATGTCTTGGTAATGACTGTTTAAGATTCTGGTGTGTGCAAATGCATCCACATCCAAACGGTTCAAGTAGTTTTCATTCATACTACCAGGTCCATAGGATGGACTATCATAATAGTTACCCAGGTGTAATTGACCTAAGCTATCATTTAAGACTAAGATACAGTTTGCAAAACATCCACTTGCAAAACTTCTTGCCTTTGCATTATTGAATCAGACATTGACTAAATTAATACAACCATTAAAACAGTCTTCTCCAAAGCTGGTAACATTTGAATCATTGCTTAATAAGGTGTTGGTGGTCATATTGACACAATTATAGAAAGCCCCGGCTGGAATGGTGGTGTTTTGGGTTAACGAACTCGATTGGTTACAAATAAATTTTTGTAACGAACTATTGTTAGCAAACGCATTCGCTCCAATTGCACTAATGGTTTGACCTCTTAAGGTTCGAACCCGAATTCCTTGTCCAAACCGAATGTCACCCTTAATTTCAAAGAATTCCGGACTAATTGAACAACTATTTGGTAAGGTAAGATCAAAGTCATTGTCAATTTGACTTAACGCATTATAAAGTGGTCCATCAATGACACATTGACTAAAGTTAAAGTTTGGTGGTAACACTAAACTTTGGATGTTACTGGTTCCATTGACAATGTTCGCAATACTATTTTCACTCATGTCACTTAAACTTAATTGGGATAAATCGAGACCAGTAATCCCGCCACAACCATCAAATGCTCCTTGTCCGATCGTTTTAACTCAACTTGGAATCCGAATCGTATTGTTGATCGAAGTACAGTTGGATAAGAATCCTTGAGGATAAGCAGTAATCTTTGAATTATCTCATAAGTTATCAATCCGGTTTAAGAAGTGACAACTGGAGAATAAATATGCTGGTAAGCTGGTGATGTCTTTTGGTAAGACAACCCGTTGTAAGTTGTTATTATGAAAGACCCCACTATATTTGTCAGTAATAATCGCTGGCATCTGATTATTCTTAAAATGGACATCACTAAAGTCTAATAAGGATGCCGCACAATCATACATGGCTCCGGTACTAATATCATTCAAAGTTTGGTAGGAACTTAAGACTAATTGACCGGCTTGTTTTCCTCATGGGGTTAAGGAGGTTAACGTATTGTCTTTAAAGTTATATAACCCTGATCCACATTGAAATGGTTGGTTGGTACCAATATATCCCGTCCCTGGGTTAACGCTAAAGAAGGGATTACCATCATGGATGTTTTCAAAGATGGTATTCCGAGGATCTAATTGAATACTAATATCAATTCATCCGTTATTGTAATAGGTTGGGGCATTACTAATTACCATTTGGAACTGACTTGGATCAAGTCCAATCGCTTGTCCAAATTTGGTTTTAATGGTGTCTAAGTGGTTTGGTAAGAAGTTACTATCAATAATTGGTCGGTCAGCTTTATTGGTTGAGTTAGTTTGAGCATAAAGGGGTTGGTAAGTATCTTTAATTCATTGAGCTAAGTTATTTAAAACATAGTTATTAACCTTATGGGTTTGGATACTTGCTTGCGGAGCTAAGGTGTGAGTATAAATGTTTTCACTTACCCCATTTTGACTTTGACTCGTGACACTAAAACCATTAGTATTTAGGGTTGCTGGAATGAAGTAGGTTGTTTTTGGAGCTTGACTGTTGTCAGCTGTACAGACACTAAATTGGTAACTAATGCTAACTTGGTCCATACCATAGTCATTGTCAACCTTAAAGCTAATCAAACCTAACCCAGTATTATCGGCTTGGGTATTTAATCCCGTACTGGTTTGAACTTCTTGTCAAATCGCATCACTTAAAACATGGACGGTTTTACCATTTTGAGTGGTGGTTGCGTTGAGAGCATCAGCTAACCCTCGGACATCCCCTTTGGATTTTCAAGTTTGATAAACTGCTTGGACCTTTTGGTTCGTAATAGTTTGAATTGCATCAAATCGTGCTTGGGTTAAGACTTGACTTGATGGTTGACTGGTCTTGCAGACCATGTGATAAGTTTTAGTTGCATGGTCATAGTTAGGGTTACTCGAACTAATTGCACTATCAACCACATTTGCTTGGAATTTGACATCCAAACTGACTTGGTTGTCATTCCCAAAACTAATCTTAAATTGGGTTTGACTTGGATCTTGGTCAATTAAGTTTAAGTTAAATCCTGCTTGGTCTAATTGGTGATAAAGACCCCCAAGGTTATCATTTAAAGTATTTGTTGCAATTTGGTCCATTCTGCCTGGTTGTTGGATTCATGCATTAACCGTTTGATTTAATAAGATTAAATCCCCATCCGTGACATAACTATCTAAGTTAGCGACTGCATAGCTCATATCTAATTGGTTCGTCGTATTTGGAACTAAACTAATATGGTCACTATTGACACTTGAACTACAACTAAATTGGTCATTTAAAGTCACATGTGCAATGACTTGGTTGTGATCTTTATCATTATCAAAACTTAAGCTTTTTAAAACATTGACATTATTGCTTAATCCTAAACTTTGATTTAAGGCGATGTTTAAACTATTGATAACATTAGGACGGTTAAGCAAACCATTTAAAATATCTTGGACACTATAACTAGCAATTTGGTTGCTAATAGTGTCATAAATATTCTTCACCTTCTTTGCATCTAAGACATAATATCCATAACTGAGACTGTTCTTATTCCGGAAGGTTTTGGTGCTAACATCCACTGTTAAACTGGTAACATTGCTAGAAGTAATATTCGCTGCAAATTTGACTTGATTATGAAAGACAATTTGATAGCTCACATCCACTTGACATTGGTTGGGATTAATACTTGCTTGAAAGCTTAAATCAAAGTCACTGGTCGATAAGTTTGATCCCGTACAAGCATTAACAATTTGGTTACTTAAACTATTAATTAATTGGTTGGAATTTAAATAGTCATTGTTTAACAAGTTTGGTGATTGGGTTGCAAGATTATTGAGTTTAGTGTCGATAATCTTGTTAATATTGCTATTTACATTTGTTAAGCTTAAGAATGGTCCACTTGCTTGCACGACATATGGATTTAAATTGATTGTATTATGTGCTTGAACACTGACCCCTTGGAGCATGACTTTGTCATTAAATTGGATGCTTGGTAAGACCGTAATCATATTGGTATTGGCATCAGGTCCTTGGACATCAAAACTTAACTTAACAATATTGCTAGCACTAAAGTTAACGACCCCATAACTATTGGTTAAGGTATCTGCAATACTAGACTTTAGACCATTAATAAAGATACTATTGTCATTTAAATGGTTAACCAATTCTTGACTCGATAACCCCTTTAATCCTTGGGTCACTAAGTCATTAATTTTATCAACACAATTACTATTTAAAACGGGTCTTGCTGGAGTTTGAGGGTTAGCGACTGCAAAGGATTTACTATATAAGGTTTGATGATTAACTTCTTGATAGTAAGCACTTGGATCATGACTACTAAATCCATCTAAAACCACATTATCCCCAAAGCTTAAGTTATAGTTAATGTTAACTTGACTATCATCATTAGCAATTGGAGAAACCGTTAAGATAAAGTTGGCGACATCAATAGGTTGGTAGTTAGAGACATTTGCTGCTTGCATAAAGCTCGCAATCACTTCAGCTTTAAAAGCAGGGGTGTTTAAATCTGCTTGAGTTCATCGATTGACTCCAAGGGAGTTAATCTTTTGGTTAATGGTTGCTTGGACAGCACTATAGATTGAAGCTGCATCACTTGCATGAATTTGGATTGGTTGAAAGTTTGGATTCTTGACTTGTAACCCTTGTTTAGTTCCTAAACAATTGTTGTTCATATTAACACTAAAATATGGGTTGCTGTTAGTTCAATTACTTAAGGAAATGGTTTGAGGATTGAAACTAATAGTGACTCCAATATTAACAAATGCATGGTTGGTTGGGTTGACATCACTCGTAAAGACAACACTACTAATATCTTCGGGTTTGAGACGACTTTGACCAGCAGCACTGATAATGGTTGGTTTAATGGTGTTATTAATAAAACTATCACTATTTAAATCAGCATCACTTCATGGATTCGAACCAAAGCTCTTGATTTTAGCTTGGACTTTGTCCATGATCCGATTGTAAAGATTAGATGCATTATTCGGATTCAATTGAGCTTTTTGATAGTTAGGGTTAGCAACAACAAGATTGACCCCGTACTTGGTACTTAAACTGTGACTATAGTCATTTGCATCAAATAAACTCGATTTGTCAAAGTTCTTGAAGGTAACATTTCCCCCAAAATTAATGGTGAACCCTAAACTTGCTTGGGCACTACTTGATTGGGTACCACTTAAATTACTAAATTCAATTTGACCAATCGCACTACTATCAAGATCAGCTCCACTATTAATAATGGCCTCTTTCAATTGGTTTTGGAAATCAATGTCATTGTTTAAATACTCTAAGTTTAAATTACTGGAGTCACTACTGACACTACTTACAACACAACTTTGAACAGCTTGAAAGATTCCTTGCGAACCAATACTATCAATGACATATTCAATGTGGTGAGGATTCTTAATTGAAATACTCTTGGTACTAGTAATGGTTTGACCATTAACACTAAAATAAACATTCTTTCATGACTTTAATTGAACATCATTATTAAACTTAATGTCAAAGTTCAGGTCTAAGGTATCAGGATTAGTGACATTTTGATTATTCACTTTGGGGGGATCAACTTTAAAACTGACACTTTCAATATTACTACTTAAAATATTGGACTTATCTCCATTGGGTCCCACAAGGGCTCGAATGATATTATTGACCACTAAGTTCTTAAAGTCAGGTGAGTTTAAGAAACTTGGGTCAGCTCGGGTTTCATCATTGGCATAGTTATAGATGGTTTTTTGGACTGATTCATAAATCGGTTTGGCACTATTATTAGTCAAGTTCACCACACTATGATTATTAAGGGTGATGACTTTAGCATTAGTAGCAGTTTGTCCGTTAACACTATAACTTGCATTACTACTTGGTCGTGGTAAAACGACATTGTCAGCAAACTTAATCTCAGCTTTAATTGAGACTGAGTCATATAGCCCTGGGGTAATACTACTTTCAGTTGGGATTGGGGTTAAAACTAAGCTAACAATGTCACTTGCTTTTAAATTGGTTTTCGCTAACGCGTTTGCAATCCCAGATTTAATGACCGTGTTTAGCACGACCGAATTTAAATCTTCTGGGGTTGCTTGGTCAAATTGGTATCCCGACAAACTCGATTTAATGGACTTAAAGACATCCAGCATGTTGTTATTACTGAGTTTGACTTGGACTGGGGCAGTTTGAGTCGAACTAAATTCTGAGGTACAGGAAGATAACGCCACACTACTTGCGACTCCGATGGAAGCAATGGCTGCTGTTCCAATCGTGAGTCCCACAATCTGGCTAATTTTCTTTTTGCTCATGGTATACTCCTTGCGATAAAACTATTAGTTGGAAATGTTAGTCATATCAAAATATGTAACCATCATGTGTTTCAAATATCTTAATAGGATGTTGTTTGTCTTGACACCAAGAATTTAACTTGTCTTACAAACGACAAGTTAACATTCCATCTATCACGTGGCTGTCGGTTTGGGGAGATTCACAACCTGGTGCTAGAAAAACAAAATCCTTGAATGAATAATCATGGTGAATAATCAAAACCTATCAAACACTTAGCATTGATTATGACCATCAACTAACAATTATTTATAAATTGTTAAATATTATAACTACTTGATTTGATTATGCAAGATATATTTAAAATATTTTGTGTGCAAGGGAATTTAATTAAATAAATTTAGTTTGGTTCATGCTCAAGACTAGACTTAAAAAACCTTTATCATGATAGACTGATAGAGGTTTTTAATGAGTAAAAAGAAATAGTTTGTTGGATAGCTAAGTGATAGAAATTCACTATCCATGTCTGATTATATTTTTCGTTTTATTTTTGCAGAAAGAAGAGAGAGATAGGTTTGGGGACATAAAGTCCCCGTGAGAGAAGAAAGTAGATTATTATCAAGGTCTAAAAAGATCGTTAGGATTATAGCCCGTTATTTGTCCAATATTTTTGTTACCATTATAGTAATAGTATATTTGTGTTTTATTAAATGTCGAACCAGCATAAGTCAAAGTTGTTACTGATCCTTTAATATACGTGTTGTAATTAATTGTAGTTACAGCGTTTTCATCCATCAACAATATTGATTGAGAAAATGCACTACCATCAATTACACTTATAGTACTTCTTGGAAACGCAACATTCTTGAGTGAAAGACACATTTGAAATGCAGAGTAACAAATCTTATTAATTTTTTGATCCGATTTTAAATAATCACATCTTTCCAAATTAGAACAACCAGCAAATCCATAATCTAAAACATCGAATGATTTATTAATTGTATTACAAATAAAATTCGTTAGATATCTATTTGAACAAAAAGAATTTTTGTTTATTAATAATTGTTTACCAATGATTGAATGAATTTTAATGCTTGAATTATCAATTGTTGCATTATAAACATCATTAACACCAAAATAACTAGCAGGAACTGTTGCATTATCAGGTACGTATAAGTCAAATGGATTGACAAGGTTTTTAAATGTATTTGCTAAAGAACCAGTTGGACTCAAAGAACTAAATCCATTTCAATTACTTGGTAATTTAATAGTGGTTGCATTAACAGTACCGTTAAGAATATTTGCAATAAATTGTTCATCTGCTAATTTACTATTTTGACTTAAATCAACAGTTTGAATACTACTACAGCCCTTAAATGCATCTTGTGATACTGAACTAAGACATGTTGGTAAGACAATGTTAGTTGCATGAGCACCATTGAAGACATTACCTGCTAAACTAGTCAATGAGTAAGACTTTAAGACTAATTGGTTTGCTTGTTGTCCTGCACTTGTTAAACTAGTCAAGTTGCCATTGGTATCAAAGTTAAATAATCCCGTTCCACATGCAATTGCTTTGCTTGAAGTAATGGTTCCTGCATTCGTATCAACACTAAAGTATGGGTTAGTATTCGTGTTAACATAGTTAATGTTTTGTTTATTACCAAATCTTACTTGTACCTTGATATTTCCAGCATAAATATCCCCAGTATTACTACTTGTAATAGTTAATGTTGGCTTTAAACTACTTAAACCATTAGTACTTACAAAATCATTAAATGCAGCATCTAGTTTAGACTTAATAAAACTTTGATTAATGGTAATACTATTGTTTGCATCTAAGGTTTGTTGATAAATTGGTTGTAAGGTATTTTGAATCGTGGTATATAAGTTACTTAAAGTGCTACTATCAACTTTAGTTCGACTAATTGCACCAATTCCTTGAGCACTACCAAGGGTTAAACTAATCACGGTATTACCATTACTGTCCGTACTCATGGAAACATTGTCAGTTCCAATTCCTGGTTGGATGTTGGTACCTTGTTTAACTGTCATTTGGTAAGTAATTGTGACATTGTTATCAACATTAACGTTTGCACTAATGGTTGATTCCACAATGTTATCAGCACTAAAACCAGTGTTGGTTAATGCAGCTTGAATATTGGATTTTAAAGTTGTGTTACTGTTTAAACTCGAACCAATGTCTTGTCAATTACCAGTTTTAATTTTGTCATATTCAGTTTTGATTTGGGTGGTTGCAGCTGTAGTTAAACTGGTTAACCGACTTGCATTTAAATAGTTACCTGATCCAACATTAATTGTAGAGGTATATTTGTTACCATTTATTGCATTACCACCAGCTCCACCTTCAAGACTAACATCATTACTAAAGGTTGCATTGAAGGTGACTTGGTTCTTGGTTAAATCAACTGTAAAACTTGAATCACTTAATCATGTTGGATTAAAACCATTTGCTTTTAATAATTCATCAAAGTAACTCTTGTTGTTGTTGTTCAATGCATCTTGAGCAGCAGCTTGATCACTACCACTAATTCCTTGGGTGGTGACATAGCTTTCAGCTGCTTTTTGTAAGTTAGTAATATCAGCACTAGTGACATAGTTACTAATACCAGCAATGGCGAAGTTTGTCATACTTAATTGGGTGTTTGAAACGACAGCGACATTGGTGACATTGACATCACTGCTAACCATTGCACCAGTTTTTAAATTGACAATGACACTAGCAAGATTGTTTGCTTGATCAATCTTAATGTCAAGACTGGAGATTAAATCATTACTTCCTAAACTCTTATTCAAAGCACTATTAACATCAGATTTAACAGTATTGTTTAATTCACTACCAAGTAAAGTGTTATATTGTTTATTGTTTGCATAACCTGTTAATTGAGTGTTAATAGCATCATAGATGGCTTGAACTTTCACGTTATTTAAAACTAAGTTGCTGAAATCAATTGCAGTTTGACCATTTCAAGTCTTGTTAATATCACCACCTTGGTATTCAAATCCGGTTGCAGGGGTGTTACTTAAATCTTGGGCAAACTTTACACCATTAAAACTTAAACTATAATTGATAGTTCCACTAAATTTGGTTTCATCTTGACTAATACTTAAAGTTAAAGTTAAGTTGTCTTTGGTAATACCACTTTGACCTAACCCACTCACAATCACACCTTCAATATTACTAATTTGACTATCTAAGAAGGTTTGGTTATTGATCTTGTTAGGATTGCTTTGTTTTAAATTATTTAATTGTTCGTCAATAATACCACTAATCTTGTTTGCATTAGCAACACTCAAGAATGCTCCATTTGCTTGAACACTGTATGGAGTTGCTAAGGTTAAATTGCTACCTTGTTGACTAAATTCATTACCAAGGTTTCCAAATGCTACTTGGTCATTAAAACTAATGGTTGGAGTGACACTAATCATGTTGGTATTTGGATCAAGACTAGTTGTAAAAGTAATGGTATTAATGTTGTGAATACTAAAGTTCTTAATACTATTTAACTTAAGAGCCATTTGTCCCTTTAATCCATCCACAAAGCTCATGGTATCAGGATTACTTGCATCACTTAAAGCCATTAACTTACTGTTATCATAAGTACTTAATGCTAAACCTAAGACGTCTTTTAAATCTTTGGTTGCATTACTATCAAGCATTGGTTTCGCTGGTTTATTTGGGTTAGCAACTGTGACTGGTTGTTTCACTTTAATGGTCTTGACATCCCCATTGGTACTGAAACTAAAGCTTGCATTGTCATTTCATCCATCTAAACTGACATTCTTGCCAAAACTTAAACTATAACTAATACTTAATCGGCTAGCATCATCAGCAAGGGTGGTGACATCAAAATAAATGTCTTGGATATCAATTGGTTGTAATTGAGGATTTCAACCCATAATCACATCTTTAATGGTTTGTTTAAAAGCAGGTTCATTTAAGGTGTCTTGATAATTATCAACTTTCGTTAAATCAGTAATCTTAGCATTAATACTGTCTTTAAGACTACTTGCTTGACTTGCATCTAATTTAACGGGACTAAAGTTTGGAGTATTAATACTAATTGCTTGTTTAGCACTTAAGACATTATTATTAACGACACTAAAATAGGTATTATTATCTCAATTGACTAAATTTGCACTATCATTAAAGTTAATATTAAAGCTAATGGTGGTTAACGCACTATCAATGGTGTTGATATGACTAG
>RCNI01001123.1_pt1 | contig 16482 bp, 12 predicted proteins | sample 2041151 | NCBI WGS metagenome assembly RCNI01 (sample SAMN09708214, study PRJNA481090) | feces metagenome | isolation source: feces | place: Antarctica: Albino Rookery | reverse complement strand
TTGTCGCCCTCAATCTTCTTCTTTACCTTGTCCTTGACTGCATCCTTCTCAGGCTGAGTCAAACCAGACTTGTCCTTAACTGGAGTCTTGTCTGGAGTTGCAATCTGAATTACAAGATCAGATCCAGGAATGGTAACTGGAGTTACACCAGGGATAGTGATGGTAGCAGTTCCATCATCACCGATTACGATGTCGTTATCTCCAACGGTAAGACCAGGGTTGTCGCCCTCAATCTTCTTCTTTACCTTGTCCTTAACTGCATCCTTCTCAGGCTGAGTCAAACCAGACTTGTCCTTAACTGGAGTCTTCTCAGGTGCAACAATCTGAATTACAAGGTCAGATCCAGGGATCTTCTTCTCAGAAGTGCCAGGAAGAGTGATAGTAGCTTCACCATTGTCACCGATTACGATGTCGTTATCGCCAACAGTAAGACCTGGATTGTCAGCTTTAATCTTCTTCTTAACCTTGTCCTTAACTGCATCCTTCTCAGGCTGAGTCAAGCCGTCCTTATTTACTACTGGAGTCTTCTCAGGAGCAACAATCTGAACAACGGTCTTATCAGCAGGAATAGAAGTTGGAGTTACGCCAGGAATATTGATGGTAGCTTCACCATCAGCGCCAACAGTAATCTCACCGTCATTGATGGTAAGACCTGGGTTGTCAGCCTCAATCTTAGCCTTAACCTTATCCTTAACAGCATCCTTCTCAGGCTGCTTCAAATCAGTCTTGTCCTTAACAGGAGTCTTAATTGGATCTGCAATCTGGATAACAGTCTTGTCACCAGTAAGTACTGCGTCCTGACCACCTGGGAAGTGAAGGGTTACTTCACCGTTATCCTTTACATCAGCAACAGCTACGGTTGCATCAGGATTCTTCTCCTTAACGCGATCGGCAACAGCCTGCTTCTCTGCAGGAGTAAGGCTTTCTTTATTTGCTACTGGAGTCTTGATTGGATCTACAACCTCAACAACAGTCTCAGATGGGTCGAATACAACATTGAAGTATTCGTCAACTTCACCTTCGTCGTTGAGATACTTAGCAGTAGCCTCACCGGTTTTGGTTACATAATCAGCCAATGTCTGCAAGTGTGCAGCATCAGGATTTGCATCGCGGATTGCCTTAGAAACCTTTGCCTTTTCAACATCGGTCAAGGCATCCTTACTTGCTACAACAGTCTTAATAGGCCTGTGAATAAGAGTCTGTGCAGGAGTTAGAGTATTGGTTGAACCATCCTCATACGTAAGGGTTACAGTACCGTCATCAGCAACCATGCCAACATTGGTATGAGCCTTAGCTTCAGGATTCTTGCCATCAGCAAAGACATTGTCAAGAACCTCTTGCTTCTGAGCAGCATCCAAAGTTACTGCACCGTTGTCAACCTTAAGCTTCTTTGGCTCCTGTGCAGGATTCTGCTCTGCCTTAGAACCGAGTGGAAGCTTTACGGTAAACGGTGTGAGATACAGGCTTGTTGATACCTGCAGTAGTCTGAATCTCAACTGGAACCTGAGTGGTTCCGTGTGTAGGAAGATCTCCTACAACTTTGAATCCACCATCGCGAATAATATGATTTGCTGGATTGAGGATATATTCCTTATTAGCAAGCGAACCTACATTCAAGTCAACGTGCCTGAGAATTTCCTTCTTGAAGTCCTCATCATTAGCCGGCTTGCCGCCTGCGGTCAAATCAAGCTCTGTGGTAGTAGCTTCAATAATAGGAATAGTGATAACCTCAGGAGCTGTTGCTCCTGAGCTTTTTATCTCGGTCCAAGTACCGTTGCTCAATACTTTAAGATTACGCTTTTCAATACCAGGTCCTGCAGTAACGGTTCCACTGAAGTATTCACTTGAATCTGCAGAAATGCTTGGAATGTTATTCTTAGCATCTGTAGCACCTACCGTAGTGAACCAAGTTGACTGAATGCCGTGCTTTGAATTCAGGTCAAAAAGTTTCACGCTGTTGAGCTCAGCACCTTTAATAAGAGGAATAAAGAAACGGTTCTTGTCGACTTGGTCACCCCACTCTGGAGTCTCAGGACGGTCTTTATAATCAGGTGTACCGTCACCATCTTTATCAATAGGGCCTACGATTGTAAATAGTGGATAATGTCCATGCCTTGGAGTTTGTGCAAACTGATACCAACCTGCACCTACGAAGATATCTTCAGGCTGAACCTTTTCGTTACTGTTTGGAAGGTTTTTATCTGCAACCTTCGTTCTGAAGGTATATTCAACAGCCTTAGAACCAGATAAATAGTCACACAATAAGAAAAGAGGGTAGCCGCTTTCCTCAACCATCTTAACCAATGGAGAACCAGCGCCTTCCCCAAGAGGACCCTTGATATAATCCTGGTAGGTTTTCCAGAAGTCACCGTTGTACAAGGTAGACTCACCATTCATGAAAAGACGGCGGCTTTCGCTTGTGGTGTTAAACTGGTGGAGCTTGTAGTCGCCCCAAGGTTGAGCTTTGCTCCAGTCATTACCTGAATCAAGCTTGCGCCTATGGATATCAAAATTCAGATAGTCATTCTGACCTTGTGCATTCGTACCATAGTCTACATACGAAACATCAGGAAGCATCAGCATCATGTAACCCGGAGTAGACCATCTTTCATGCGCTGGGTTCCAGATAACACGCCAGTCTACGTACGTTCTGTCTGCGCTAATGGTTCGCTCAATAACGATTGTTTTATTGATGTTATCGAGGTGGGCTTCTGTATCCGCAAAAACAAGATCTGAATCTGTTCCAGGCGGATAGTTGTTGACCGCATGAGCCTGTTTCACATTACCGATAGGTAACGTTAGGCAAGTGAGTGTTAGAGCCACTACTAACAGAGGCAATATGCGCTTTGTCCGTAACTTATCTCTAACCCCCCCCTGCCTCATTTTTTTGTCTTTCACTTTCAACTCCTTATTTATTAGGCATACGCCCCAATAAGACATAGACGTATAGTCCACACTTAAGTATATATGATACTAACGAGGATGTATATAAAACCCATGCAATGAGTCACATATAAAAAAAAATGAATTAAAATTTCATTTTAATGAGATATTTACGCATGAAAAATGCTCCCTTTGTGGAAGCATTTAAACTTACCTCTGATTACCAGAGACCCATAAATTTTTGAAGTACTAAAGACACTGCAATAATTCCAAGCCAACACAAAAATCCTAAGGTGAGAGGCTTTCCGCCTGTTTTAATTAGTTTTACAACGTCAGTTTTAAGACCAATTGCAACCATTGCTAAAACGATTAAGAACTTAGAAGCACTCTTAATAGGTACAAATACCTGTGGATTTAGCCCCATTGAAGTTGAAATAGTGGTAAAAACAGACGCAAGCATAAAGAACAGGATGAAGGTTGGAAAGGCCTTCTTTAAAGAGAAGGTTGAAGTTCCTTCCTGCTTCTTTGCTTGCATAATTCCCAAAACAAGCGTGATTGGAATAATTGCAAGCGTACGAGTAAGCTTTACGGTAACAGCCTTATCGAGTGTTTGAGATCCTAAATGATAGAGGGTATCCCAGGTAGCCGCAGCGGCCGTAACACTAGAAGTGTCATTAATTGCTGTTCCAGCAAAGATTCCAAACACCTCACCAGAACTCGTGTCAAATCCCAAAGCTGCACCTAATGCCGGAAAACTTAAAGCTGCCAAAAGGTTAAAGAAGAAGATGACACTCATGGCTTGAGCAACCTCATCATCATCCGCTTTGATAACTGGAGCAGTTGCCGCAATTGCACTTCCACCACATATTGAAGAACCTACACCAACCAAAGTGGAAATATTAGCAGGCATATGCATAATCTTTTGAAATAGATACGCAATTATGAGTGATGTGGCTATAGTGGAGATGATTATTGGAAGTGACTGAGCTCCTGTTTGAACTACGACATTGAGGTTTAGGCCAAATCCCAAAAGGACAACAGCAAGCTGCAATATCTTCTTTGACACCCACTGAATTCCATCATTAAATACACCGTCAATTTTTATAAACTGAGCAGCCAATGCTCCTAGAACTATTCCGAAAACCGGACCTCCGACAACGGGAAACTTATGTCCTAGATACGCACAGGGAACAGCGATCATAAGGCACAAGCCCAATCCATGATAATATTTCTTCATATAAGAACCTTTCTGTAGATAGGCTTAAATTCCAAGATATGCTACTTAACTTGCCCATATATAGTAAACCTCAAGAGCTATCATCGTGCATCTAATAGGTCAATTACTTAAACTCTCTAGAGGTAGATGATCTGTTATTCACACGAGTTTTTAAAACGAGAGCCCTACATCACCTCAGATTACAGTATCCTTAAGGCATATAAATACTAAAAGGCAGGCATTTATGAACCTTCAAACCATTCAATTTACAGGCGCTTATGGAACTTCCGGACAGCTTCCTGTATCGCAAAAACCTGAGATTTCCTTCGTAGGACGCTCAAACGTTGGAAAGTCTTCCCTGATAAATAAGATTTTTAATCGCAAGAACCTTGCACGCGTTTCTTCGAAACCAGGAAAAACCTCAACCATCAACTTTTTCTCCGTCAAGGAATGTGATTTCGTAGATCTCCCAGGATATGGATACGCTAAGGTTGCAAAATCAGAAAAAGGACGTTGGGCGGAGATGATCAACGGATACTTTACCCAAGATCGTGAGTTTGCTCTTGTTGTATCGCTCATTGACATTCGCCATGAGCCTACTGAACTTGACAAGAACATGGTTCAGTTCCTGCTTGAAAACAATCTACCTTTCATCATAGTTTTGACTAAAGCCGACAAGCTTTCAAAGTCACAACAGCAAAGGCAGATTCAAATCATTCGTAAATCTCTCGGTGCAACTGAAGATCTACAGCTCGTCCCTGTAAGTTCGCAATCGGGTCAAAACGTTGACCTTTTGAGAACAACTTTTGAAGATGTCGTTGCAGACCTTTACCACTAAAATTTATCCAAATGCAAAAGAGCAGGATTACATCCTGCTCTTTTCTTATCCCTACGTAAAACACGCTATTTAATTCATACGATTTTGAGTCTTTTTATCAAAGAGATGAACAGCCTGAGGATTAATTCGAACTGAACACATATCTCCGATAGCAAGACTGAATGCTGGAGAAACTTTAACAACCAGCTCTTCTGGCAATGAGTCAACACTTTTCTGACATTGCAGATACACAAGCTTTTCGCTACCAAGATTTTCTATGATATCGACGACATAGTCAAAACCTTCAACGATCTCTAAATCTTCAGGACGTATACCTGCCACTACTCCCTCTTTACAATAGGAATCATCAGGGAGCAGCATGTCGTGACCTAAAACTGAGACCGCATGCAAGTCATCAGCAAGCGCTACATCAAAGAGATTCATTTGAGGAGAACCCACAAACCCAGCAACGAACACATTAGCCGGCTTTCCATAAATCTCTTCAGGTGTTCCCTTTTGCTGAATAACGCCGTCTTTCATAAGAATGATAGTCGTAGCCATCGTCATCGCTTCTACCTGATCATGGGTAACATACACGGTAGTTGTACCTAAGCGATTATATAGCTTCATAATCTCGGCACGAGTTTCGATACGAAGCTTTGAATCGAGATTCGATAGAGGCTCATCCATCAGAAAGACCTTAGGCTCCCTCACCAATGCGCGAGCGAGCGCTACACGTTGCATCTGTCCTCCTGAAAGCTGCCTTGGTTTTCTGTCGAGAAGCTCTTCTATTTGAAGCATGCGAGCAACATCTCCAACTCGTCTCTTAACTTCTTCATCAGGTGTTTTCTTCAGAATAAGATTCATTGCAATGTTCTTATAGACAGTCATATGAGGATAGAGGGCATAGTCTTGGAAAACCATGGCAATATTTCTGTCTTTTGGAAGCTTGTCATTAATGAGAACATCATCGATGTAGATCTCCCCCTCATCAATCTCTTCCAATCCTGCCAAGATCCTGAGAAGGGTCGATTTTCCACAACCAGAAGGTCCAAGAATTACGACGAATTCCCCCTTGGAGACCTCAAGATTAAAGTCATCAATTACTAAATTCTGGGCGTCGTAAGACTTTGAAATATGTTTAAAGGAAATGCCGTTCATAAAGCTCTCCGACCTTGGTTTATTATTCAATATTTTTTGAATTGCATAAAATTTACTGTTGATATACATGGTACCTGATTGAAAGATGTAAATCTGTTTCTATGTCACGTACAATCAAATACCCTATACAAAATATACTACACATGAGGTATGGTATTGGGTAGCAGACTACATTCTCTGCAATATCAATCTCTGTAGTAAATCTGCTAAAGTATTCACATTTTAAAGCCGGTTTACACAGCGGCAAAAATTGCCTAACAACAGAAAGGTAGTTTATGAAAATCACCAAAAAGCTTGCTTCATGCGCTATGGCTGTCTGCCTTGTAGCATCCATAGGATTGCTTAGTGCATGCTCAGGCTCTGGCTCAAGCACTACTTCAGAGGAAAACAAGAACCTTACACTTCTTGTTCCTGAATGGGGAGCCCCAAGCGAGGAAATGCTCAAAAAGTTTACTGATGAAACCGGTATTGGAGTAACTGTTGAGGTTGCTGGCTGGGACGAGATCAAGCAAAAGGTATCTGTGGCATCCTCTGGCCAAAACGCAGCAGCTGACCTCATTGAAGTTGACTGGTCATGGGTTGGAGAGTTCACAAGTGCAGGATGGCTCGAGAAGATTAGCGTTCCTGAAAGCGTTCAGAAAGACATGCCATCTCTTAGCTACTTCACTGTAAAGAACACGGTATACGCCATCCCTTACACCAATGACATGCGCATTGCCTACCTAAACGGTGACATGATGAAGAAGGCAGGTGTAGATGAGGTACCTACAAGCTGGGAAACTCTCACCCCTGCATTCGAGAAGATGAAGGCAAATGGTGTCGAGCACCCTATGCTTTTCCCTCTTACTGCTGAGGAAAAGACCACCACATCATTCCTTACTCTTGCATACACGCGCAACAACGTTGTATTCAACAAGGACAATACCTTGAATCGCGAGAGCGCTCATGATGCTTTGAGCCTCATCGAGCAGATGGTTCAGAAGGGATACATCAATCCAAATAACGTATCCACCCCAGGAATCGACGTATTCAAGGGCATCCAAAACGCAAATGGAGCATTCCTTGAGGGACCATCGTCCTATCTCACCAGTGTAAATGACGAGAAGGTGTCTAAGGTTGTAGGACAGGTTGAGGCTATCGAGTTCCCAGGAAAAGATGCTCCTGCAACCAAGTCCATTTCCTTTACTGAGGCAATCGGAATCTCATCATACTCCCAGAACAAGGAAGCAGCTCAGAAGTTCATTGAGTGGTACTACCGTCCTGAGACCCAGGCAGATCTCAACCGTGCAACTTCACTTCTTCCTACCCGTACATCCGTACTATCCGAGATGATTCACTCCGGAGAGATTAAAGCTCCAGACTTTGTAATTACTCAGTCTCAAAACGTAGACACCCCATTCCCTAATGGAGTACCTAAGTACTACGCACAGATGAGCAGCGAGATTTACAATATCGTAAATCAGCTCGGACAGGGCAAGCTCACCGCAGATCAGGCAACTGACTTGATGGTCGAGAAGGTAGATGCTCTCGCTAAATCGCAGGGATAAGATACATACAATTTGTAACCAAAACACAAACGGGACCGACAAATGAGTCGGTCCCGTTTCTTGTACCTGCCTTATCTTATCCATGAGTTATAATCGTAGTACCATTCATTAAAGGAGCTTACGTGTATACCTCTCAACGACAAAAGCGCATACGCCTTGCATTGCTGCTGCCATGCGCTTTGCTCTATATCATAAGTGTATTCTTTCCCATCTTTACAACATTTAGCTATAGCTTGGAAAACTACGTTTTGACCAATCCTCAAGACATGCGTTTTGTGGGACTGGGCAACTACGCAGCAACTCTGAAAGATGGCCAGTTTCAAACATCTCTTATAAATAGTGCAACGATTTTGGTATACACCCTATTGCTGGGACTTGTAATTAGCGTACTTATTGCTCTTGTCCTGAATCGCAAAACAAAGATATCGGGAGTCTTAACAGCCATCACCATTATCCCATGGGCTCTTCCTCCCCTGGTAAATGGTATTATGTGGAAGTTTGTATTCTTTCCTGGAAATGGACTTGCAAATAATCTGTTACTTGGAATGGGGTTGATTTCAGATCCTATTTCATGGATTAACAATCGATGGCTATTCTTATTCATCGTATCGTTAGTTGTAGCTTGGAGAACAATTCCCTTCTGCGCAATTGTAATCCTTTCCAACCTGCAGTCTATCCCTGATGAATACTACGAGGCCTTCTACCTCGATGGAGGATCGAAGTTTCAAGCATTTAAAAACATTACGCTCCCTTTGATTAAACCTTCAATGGGAATTGTTTTGATCAATCTCACAACTGCAGCTGTAAACGTCTTTGATGAAGTCATTGCAATGAGTGGCTACCAATTCCAAAATCAGACATTGCTTGTATATAATTACACAACCACATTTAGCTTCCTGAATTTTGGAATGGGAAGTGCCATCTCCTACATCACCATGGTGCTCACTGGCGTATTTGGATATTTCTACGTACGAAATATGACGGTCGAGAGAGTTTACTAAGGAGTCACAATGAAACAAAAACCTGGCGCCTTATACTATATCGCCTGTATATTCCTAGTCTTGTTTTGCCTAGGGCCTATCATATGGTGCTTCATCATTAGCATCACTCCAGAAGGTGACCTTCTTGCAGATGGATCTGGAATCTTACCTCAGTCAATTACCTGGGAAAACTATAAGGCAATCTTTAGCGCTGATTCACAAGACAGCAAAATCATATTGCTCGGACTTACCAACAGTATAAAGATTGCGACCCTGACCCTTCTGATTGGAATTCCTTTAACGACTCTAACTGGCTATATCCTAAGCGTTACCGAATTTAAGGGAAAGAAACTCTTTGTAAATCTGCTTTTACTTACCATAGTGATTCCGGTTTTCAGTACGATCATTCCGATATATAACATGTTTAGAAATATGAACCTTCTAAACTCAATGTTTTGGACTTCATTCATCTATGTATCCTCGGCTCTGCCATTGAACACGTGGATTATGATGAATTACTTCAAACAGATGCCTAAGGAGCTTTGGCAAGCAGCGGCGATTGACGGCTTTAATGAAAGACAAACATTCTTTAAAGTTATATTACCTGTTGCATCCCCTGCCGTTCTTACCTGCACTCTTATCATGTTTCTGATGGCTTGGAAGCAGTATGTAATCCCTACTATCTTGCTTTCTGGATTTAAGAGTAGAACCATCACAATGATTATGAGTGACTTTATCGCTCGCGATTTCATTCGATACGGAATTATTGCAGGTTGTGGAATCCTAGCAATCGTTCCCCCAGCTATTGTGGCTGTACTTTTCAGAAAATTCCTTATCTCAAACATGTCGAGCGGAACAATTAAATAAATTATTATATGGAAGTTCTAACCATATACAGAAATGCTGATACATACGGCCTAATTTATACTGGACGAATATGTATCAGCATTTATAATGGATAAGTTAAACCAAGATTACTTTAACGTGAATAGGAAAACTAATGGATTCAATCATGACATCTGTACAGAGGATGAAACCGACCTTTGAGAGAGCTACTCGAAACAGCTACATTAGCTCTGCAAAAGAAACGTTTATCTCTCTCATTTACTTTGTGGTTACAGCGTCGCTACTCGGCATGGTGGCCGATGTATTATCTCTCACCGAGTTTGCGGCAGAGCTTGGAAACTACCTTCAAGCTGTAGTAATGCTAATCTTTGCAAATCTCGGACTTTTATGTGCGGCAATTGCACCTCGTCATCTATCTGTCCACCTCAACGCAAAGCTTGAGGGTACTCATAAGATCAATGCAAGCCTCTATACCATCACAAGTATTACAGTATTTTGCCTTCTTACAAACCAGCTCGAAGGCCTTATGGATGTAGCCTTCTTTGGAGTAGAGCACGTAGTAACTGGTCTTATTGCAGCATTTTGTACAGGAGGAATCTTTAGTATTGTACTGAAGAAGGTAACCTGGAAGCTCCCTGAGGGCTATCCTCCTAATGGAGAGCAGTATCTCAAGGAAGTATTTGCGATCATCGTAAGTCTTTTGCTTGCACTTTTCGTAGACTACCTATGCCTTGAGCACCTTGGCTATACTTTCGCTGGTCTTGTATTTAAGTCTCTGTATCCAGTTTACAACTTCCTAAATCATCCAATTGTTCTTGTACTCATTGCTGGTTTTATGGCACTTATCTGGTTTAGTGGAGTCCATGACTCTTCAGTTGTAGATCCATTCATTATGCCGGCAGCTCTCTACTTTGCAGTACAGAACTACTTTATGGTTCACATTGGCGGAGATGCTGTAGCACTTCTAACGCCTGCCACACGCTATTTCATTATGGCATTGGGTGGAACGGGAGCTACGCTTGTTCCATGCCTCATGTTCAAGCACATGTCCAAGCATGAGGAAATCCGCAAGATGGCAATTCAAGCTTGGAAACCAGTAGTTTGTGGTGTTAACGAGCCTGTTTTGTATGGCGTACCTTTAGTTCAGAACAAGACGTTCATCATTCCATTCATCGTAGCCCCTATGGTAAACGTTGCAGTATATTCCTTCTACGTCTTACATTTAGGTGCAACTGGATTTATATATGTCTTGCCATGGTTTGTACCAGGTCCTATTGGAATCGTCTTATGTGCAGCACTGCAGCCTATGTCGCTTCTCATTTTAGCCTCCCTGCTTGTATTAGATTTCCTTATCTACCTTCCTTTCTTCAATCAGCATGAGAAGGAATACGAGGAAGGACTCGTATCAAACGAGGATGTTGAGGAGCTTGCCGCTGCAACTTCCAACACCTTGGAAAACAAGCGCATCTTGCTCTTGTGTGCTGGTGGTGGAACCTCAGGAATCGTAGCTTCTCGTATGCAGCAAGCAGCAGATGAGGAAGGTCTGAGCGTAGTTGTAGACTCAGGAGCTTATGGGGCACATTCAGATATGCTCACAAGCTACGATCTTATAGCTTTAGCACCGCAGGTAAACTCTTACCTTCCAGCTATCGAGCAGGAGGCTCACGAGCTTTCCCTTACATGTATTGGCCTTACAAGCGATCAGTACATGACAATGCTTGAAACCCCTCTTAAGGGCCTTGAAATTTTGTCTGAGAGCTTCTAAGCAACAATTTAGTCTAAGTATGAAAAAGGATGTTCCAAGTGGTTGGAACATCCTTTTTGTATTGACTTCGAGCTGGTTCACTCCGTGCGATACGGCAGGGTTGCAGAGGCTATCACAGATTACAATCAACGCTATTCTGCATCGTCTGTGACGGGTAAGCCTAATCTTTTCACAGCGAATTGAGAATCGTAAGGTAAAAGATACTCAAGCCCATCGATATCCCCCGCCTTTACTTTAGACTCAATCTGCCTGTTCTTGTCAGAATTTTCGTAAATGTCAAAGAATCTGAGCACCTCAAAATATGAGTCATTATCAATATCTTCAGAATCTAAGCCTCTAACTGCGTTGTAGTAATAGCTCCAGGTCCAAGAGTTGACCGGAAGGAAGAAGCACTTGTAGCGCACCCTGCTGAAGACATCAGCTTGGTCAAGGGTTATTTGCTGAAGTGCGAGGGGTTGATTCTCATACTCCTTATACAGTTTCTCCTCCACCCCATCGATCATTATAGTGGGAGTGATTATGTTATACGGATCAGCATTTGTTGGATTGGGTACAGGCTGAGCGCTCAAACCTAAAGTGATAGCAACGATTACCCCTGCTATAAGTAGTAGTATAGATAATTTCTTCATGATGACACTCCCTATAATAACGGAGTTGCAAAATGCATTCAGAATACCTGCTACCTTATATCCCAAACAACCAAGACAAGCAAAGATTTTAAAGCAACCACCTGACTTCATGATGGCATTAGGTAATCTTTTAGATCAAAGATTACACAGGACTTCAAGGAAAGATATTCTTTGCCTGATTATACCCAGGAGAGATTAAATACGATTACCATGAACGTGAATTGCAAGAATGTTTAAAGGTCTGCTAGCTGCCTAATTTAAAGTTTGATGACCTTCGATGATTAAGTCCAAATATATTCTCCGTCTCAAGTTGAAAGCTATAGATAGAAACACCCTCAGCAGCTGAATAACCTACCGCTGAGGGTGTTAAATTATACAAAGGCTCTCTACCACTCTACTTTTGCGAAGTGTAACTAAAGTATTTTATACAGAGCAATTACAGGCATCTTCAATGGACCAAAATCTAAGCCATGCTCGTCTTGAGCAAAGTAATTGAATGATCTTCCAGCGCCAGTAACATCGATAGGTCCTGACGTATCTATAGAGATATAAACATCCTTACCATCAAGTTCTTCATTACCAGTAAATTCATCGTCATTTAGTTCACCAAGGTATGCAACTTTCATATCTATATTTTCTGGACCCTCAAATTGGAATCTTCCTGTATAAACTGGAATATTATGAGTCTCGTCGAAGACTATCACAAGATATTTGTCATTTGTAGTACCGTATTCTATCTCAATGTGAGGCATATCCTTTACCTCAGGCAAAGCATATAACTCATCTTTGGTAAGGTAGCGAATCGTTCCGCGCATAACCTTATGACCGGCTTTTTTCTCAGCCTCAATTTCCTCAGAAGCAACGGCATCTGCAGTATGTACGACAGGGGTCCATTTGATATATGGAGCACCACCCTTCATAATCTTATCTAACACTTCTAAAGATTCGTCATCCTTGTACTGTTTTGCCTCAGGGCGATCCGTGCGATAAAGCTCATGGATTTCGAGCTTTCCATCCTTATAGCTTGATCTATATACATACCAGTAGCCCATATGGCCATCAGGTATCTCCTGGATAACAATGTCGTTATTCTTATCAAGTAATACTCGAGAAGCATAAACATCAGTTGGTGTTCCTAGAAAAGATGTTCCTGCATACATCCAAACACCGTCTTCAATCTTGTATTCCTTAGATGCTTCATCATAACGGTAAAAGTTGATTTTACTCATGGTTCCATACCAGTTGTCCACATCGTCAGCCTGAGTACCCACCATCAAATAAGGTTCATCAGATTCTGATGGCTGGTAGAACGCATAGCGCTCGACACCCTTTACAGCCAAAATCTTATCAAGAGCGATTTTTCGGTAATCCTCGTTGGTCTTTTGAGCCGTTTGAACAGTTTCAGTGGGCGTATCTTGAGGTTGACATGCACTCAGGCCACCTAAGGCCAATACAGTGCACATGGAACCGATGATGACTTTACGTTTCATGATATACTCCATCGTCGCAAATATTTATACGCATGGTGCAAATTTAAAATGAGCAGTATGCCATAGTCTAATCGCAGACCCTCATGGACGCCATATATTTGGCACGAGCATACTCCTTTGCCTATAGTATCCCATACAAGTTGGCTTATTTCACCTTTGATATAAATCACTCGATGAGTGGCAATTCAATCCTTGCTAATGAGAAGGATGAGAAGCTCGTCGATAACGAAGATTTCTTCCGCTTCCCTCTTTCACAATTAACCCCTCTTTAAGCATTTCCCTCAAAAGTATGCTCGACGTGGACTGGGAAATATCTAGAAGCTCATCAACATCTTTTCGAGCTATTGTCTCCTTATCTTTAAGAAGCTTGAGGACTTCATTCATACGACTATCATCAGGCTTCAAATCGAAATCGGCTTGATCGTAGAAAACATTCGGAAGTGTAATCTTAAACGCATTAGGAGAGATTTCGATCTTAGGCTTCTTTATACATGTGGCATATGATTCGTGTATTCGCCTAATACCTGTTCCAAAAGCCTCAATCAACTCGAGCCTATAAAACACGTTGGCTAAGCCCTCATTTCTTAGTAATGAGACACCCATCGAAATATCTTCTAAGTTAATTCCCTTAACGAGCCCACCAACATTAACAATTTCGATTCGGTTCTCAAAAACACTAACTAGGGTCGGCGCACTTAAAGAATAATCTCTGTGAACTAAAGCGTTCATAAGAGCTTCTCTCAGTGCTGCTGCAGGATAGTCCCTGACATCAATTCTTCTGAGACCTTCAAAACTGGAACTCGTCTGGTTGATAAACTCCAGAAATGAATACACATCTTCCAACTGCTTTAAAATACAGCCAGAGTATTCTCTTCTTTCTCTGAACTGAAGTGAGTCACTGCCTTTAAATACGGCTACTTTTGTCATATGTGTACACTGATCGGAAAGCAGGAATCCTAAATTTGTGTAAGATGCACCTTCTCCGATCAACCTCATGGTGCGTTTCTGAGACTCTCCAAATACAACCCCTCTTTTTAGGAAGTATTCCTCAGCATAATCAAAGGTAAGATCTTGCATTAGAGATATTTCTTGCTCGTAAGAATCTTTACAACTTTCTTTAATCATAGTCAGGATAGCCGTTTCAGAAGCAGGAACAGAAGAAGCACCTTGTCGAACGAAAACACCTTCGGGACGAACACCTTTAGCGCGCAAGTAGTAAGGACGGGAAACTCCACGCTGGACGTTTACGACAACAATATCTTTACCCTCACGAATTTCATGAATACACTCAGTACACATTGTGACATCAGGACGTATACCATCGCGAATTAGATTTGTAACACTCAGAATAACCTCGTCAAAATCATCCACTCCACATACAGAACCATCGTCATTAATACCAATATAGATTGTGCCACCATCTGTATTTGCAAAAGCAATAATGGATTGTGCTATATTTTCGCTATATACACTCATGTACTCGCATTTGCTTTCATTAAACATAGCAACTCCTGTTTGATGAAAATTTATTACTAGTTACTAGTAATTATTACCCTATAAGTATATAGGTAGATACATAAAAACCCTCCAGCCATTTCAAGCTGGAGGGTTATAAATGTATATAAAATCGCAGTTTGCTAGAGGAACATTACATAATAGATTGGGAGGTAAACGATCCTATTCTTCCACTTAACTTCACGTTCGTTAGACAATACAATACCCTTCTTAACATTGTAATCAGGATTTGCCGTGAGTTTATTTAAGGCGCTGTGTATCGTAAAGTCTCGTCCTGACTTAACTTCAATGGGAAGTATTGAAAGTGAATCATAGTCGTCTATCAGAAAATCGACCTCACCATTTTTTCGGTTGTCATAATAATAAAGCTTGTGCCTATGAGCTTTAAGTTCCATAGCAACAACAGTCTCATAGACAGCCCCTAGATTGATACTTCTAACATCGTCCAATATTGCCCTTATGTTAGATCCATATAGACGTCCAGTCATTATTCCAACATCATTGAAGTAAAGCTTTATTAAATTCTTTGAAGCTGATTCTACAAGAGGGAATCTAGGATTAGATATCGCCTGCACGTCCAAAGCAATGCCCGAACTGATTAAATATTCAAAATCTTCAGCGTAAGAGGCATAAGACTTCCCAGCCTTATTCTCAATAGATTTGAGTACAACCCTCTTTTTCTTATTCTCCATATTTGACGAAATCATTTCATACAAACGGCGAATGTGAAGCTTTCTTTCCTGATCATAATTTGAAGCATCGGTAGAATAATATTCTCTTGTCTGCTCTTGGATGTCACGAACTGCCTGAATATTTGAGGTGTTAATATATTGATTTACTGCTTCAGGAAGACCCCCTACAAGCAAATATTTTTTAAATAAAGCGATGATATTATCGTGGACACCGACGGGCAGTGGTTTTAGTTCATTGAAGTGATCTCTCATGGAATCAATAACCATACGACCAATGCCATTTGCCAATAAAAACTCTTCAAAATCCAAAGGATACATCTGAATGCGACGTATACTTCCCATTGGAATTGATGTTGTTTGAGATAGTGTTACTCCAAGCAAAGAACCACTTGCAATATAGGTAAATTTGCCATCCTGTTGCAAAAATTTAAGAAGGGTCAGCAAGTGCGGATAAGCCTGGATCTCATCGATGAAAATCAGAGTGTCATCAGCATTGCCCATTCTATCGCCTGCAAGCATACTGACCTGTAAGTAAAAGTCCTCTTTTGTCCTAATATCTGCAAATAACCTAGATCCAATCGAATCTTCAATCATATTAATTTCTATATAATTGGGATATAGTTTCTTTCCTACCTCACGCACGATGAAGGTTTTACCTATTTGTCGAGCACCATCAATAAGCAAGATTTTATTGTTGCTTTCTTTCAAGTGAGATTCAATCTGATCTCCAATTTTACGATATAGCACTTTACCTCCCTTCTTATTACTTTTCAATATATTTTACTACTGAAATATATTACTTTTCAATATAAATTACAGCTCAAAATCATTACTTTTCAATATATTTCTTTCTCAAAAGTATTACTTTTCAATATAATTCTTGCTCAAACATATTACTTTTCAATATAAATTACAGCTCAAAATCATTACTTTTCAATATA
>RCNI01000962.1_pt1 | contig 16490 bp, 12 predicted proteins | sample 2041151 | NCBI WGS metagenome assembly RCNI01 (sample SAMN09708214, study PRJNA481090) | feces metagenome | isolation source: feces | place: Antarctica: Albino Rookery | reverse complement strand
TCCGGAGTAGTAACAGAAATCATCGAATAATTTCGATAAACGAACTATATATGGAACTTGAAAAGGACACGTGTATTCGTGTCCTTTTTGTATGGTGTTTTGTCAATAAGTATCTAAGTTTGGATGTCAATCTGAGGTCGACATACGTGTATGGATTTAATAATATTACCGAGTTTGCAGGAGATTTCAGATAGCATTTAAGTGGTCTGAGATCTCTTTTTATTTGTTAATAAATAATACCATTGATTTCGCGTATAGTTTAAGTGTAAAAGTGGTAATTGGAAATGTCTTTTTTAAAGTACAAATGAAGAAGGTGTTTTTTATAGGCAAAACATTGCCTGAGTGTGTACGATATGATAAAATATATTGGAAAAATAGGGAAAGGGGACAAAGCCTATGAGAAGCAGACAACATACTGCAGAAAAAAAGATAAATGCTTTTAAAATATGGACCATACTATTTCTTTTTATTTCAGTTGTATTTTTTGCAACGGTAGTGTATTTGAACATGCTGACTAAAGTGCAACTTATCTGTGTTGCAGGAGTGGTTTTGGCGTTTGCAATTATTATTGCGTTTCTATTATTAAAAGGAACTTCCGGTAAGGGACGAAGAATTACAGGTATAGTGTTATCTGTGCTAATAATGATTGGATATCTTTTAGGAATATACTATATTGCCAATACAATGATGTTTTTATCCAATGTTACGGATGTAAAAGAGCAGACAAAAGAGTATTATGTCCTTGTTAAGTCTGACAGCTCGTATAAAAAATTGAAAGACATAGAAGGACAGTCTTTGTACATTTCAAAAGAAAATGATACATCTTATACAAAAGCTAAAGAACAATTGGCGGAACAGGTTGATGTTGATTTTATACCAAAAAGTAACCTGATGGAAATGGCTGAAAGTGTTATTCAGGAAGATAAAATTATCCTGATTGGGAAAGGACTGTATGAAAATATTAAAGGCATCATAGACGGCTTTGAAGATAAAACGAGAATTCTACATAAAATCAGCATAGTAGAAGAACAGAAAGACATTTCGAAAAATGTTGATGTTACAAAGGATTCATATAACATATATATTACGGGTATTGATGTTGCGGGACCTATTTCCACTGTATCACGTTCAGATGTTAATATGGTGTTAACTGTAAATCCTGCAAATCATAAAATTCTACTTACTTCCATTCCAAGGGATTCTTATGTACCACTACAGGGTGAAGGTCATAATGGCCAGATGGATAAATTTACACACACTGGCATTTACGGAGTTGATGAGACTGTAGCAACGGCAGAAAAACTGCTGGACGTGGATATTAATTATTATGTAAAAGTTAATTTTACAACGGTACGGGAATTGGTAGATATTCTTGGTGGTATTGAAGTAGAGTCCATGTATGATTTTTCTGCAGGGGGATATCAGTTCCATGTAGGAACTAACCGTATGGATGGAGAACAGGCTTTGGCCTTCGCAAGAGAAAGATATTCTTTTAGCGATGGTGATTTTCAGAGAAACAGAAACCAGCAGCTTGTTGTTGAAGGAATTCTAAAAAAAGCAACATCAAGTGCATCCGTTCTTAAGAACTATACTAACATTCTGATGACAATAGAAGATTATATGGCTACAAATATGGAGACAAGGGATATACAAAAAATTGTAAAAATGCAGTTAGCGGACATGTCACCATGGGAAATTCAAAAACAGGGTATACAGGGATCTACAGGAGGCTCACCTTGCTATTCTTTGGGTGGACTAAATGCTTCTGTAGTATATCCGGATAAAGACAGTGTTTCGGAAGTATCAAATAGAATTAAAGCTTATATGAAGAATGGAAACTAGAAATAATAAAAAAGAAAATAGGGAAAAAATGTTGACATTGACATAGGAATGCGATACACTTAATAGGCAACTTTATGATTATTAATAACAGAGCTGGTAGATACCGGCTCTGAGTTTTGAATTTGAAACGGAGGACAATCAAGATGAGAGTAAAAGTTACATTAGCATGCACAGAGTGTAAGCAGAGAAACTACAATACGATGAAAAACAAGAAAAACAATCCTGATCGTATTGAATTAAAGAAATATTGCAAATTCTGCAAAAGAGAAACTCTTCACAAAGAAACAAAATAAGGGGAATCGTTATGGCAAACAGAGAGCAAATTAAAAAGAATGCTGTTGCTCAGGCTAAAAAGAAACAGAGCCCTAAAGAATATTTCAAGGGGATTAAGCTTGAAATGAGCAAAGTTGTATGGCCTACAAAAAAAGAGTTAGGATCATTTACGGCAGTTGTTATTGGAACATGTGCCTTTTTCGCATTAGGATTCTGGCTTATTGACACAGGAGTTCTGGCTACACTTAAAGCAGTGTTAGGAATCAATCTTATTTAATTAAACGAAAAGAAGGTACAGAATATGTCTGAAATGGAAACTAACAATGTTTTTTCACCGCTAAAAGAAGAAGGAATCAGAGGTGATGGCCAGGCGAAATGGTATGTGGTTCATACCTATTCGGGTCATGAAAACAAAGTAAAAGTTAATATTGAAAAGATGGTTGAAAACCGCAGTATGCAGGATTTAATTCTTGACATCATCGTACCAACAGAAGACAGAGTTGAAGTTAAAGACGGTAAACGTAAGATAAAGACCAGGAAGGTGTTTCCGGGTTATGTAATTATAAAGATGATTGTTACCAATGAATCCTGGTATCTGGTTAGAAATACTCAGGGAGTTACAGGATTTGTGGGTCATGGCTCCGACCCTATTCCACTTACTGCCGAAGAAGTAGCAAGAATGGGAATAGAAAAAGTTTACATCGATCTGGATGTAGAAGTTGGCGACACAGTACGTGTAATCAATGGCCCTTTTGAGAGCTTCATGGGTGAAGCCCTTGAAATCAACAAAGAGAAACAGGTACTTACCGTTAAAGTTTCTATGTTCGGTAGAGATACACCTGTAGAATTAGAATTCAGTCAGGTAGATAAGCTATAGATACTTAGATACCTATAGAGAAAGGAGAAGAACAAATGGCCAAGAAAATTGAAGGTTATATTAAACTTCAGATTGCAGCCGGAAATGCTACTCCAGCACCTCCAGTAGGTCCTGCTTTAGGACAGAAGGGCGTTAACATTATGGACTTCTGTAAGCAGTTCAATGCTAGAACTCAGGATCAGCCTGGTATGGTTATTCCGGTAGTAATTACAGTTTATGCAGACAGATCATTCTCATTTGTATGCAAAACACCACCAGCAGCAGTTCTTTTAAAGAAAGCAGCAGGATTAGATGCAGCTTCTGGAGAACCAAACAAAAAGAAGGTTGCTACAATCTCTTATGCTCAGGCAGAAGAAATTGCAAAAACAAAAATGCCAGACTTAAATGCAGCTACACTTGAAGCCGCTACAGATATGGTTATCGGTACTGCAAGAAGTATGGGAATCGTTGTAGAAAAATAAGCAGATGGGAGATGTTGGTTCAGACCACGTCGTTAGTACCACAAGGAGGTAAAAGATATGCCTAAAAGAGGTAAAAGATATCAGGACTCTGCAGCAAAGTTCAACAAAGCTGAACTTCACGAAGTTGCAGAATCAATGAAATTAGTATGCGAAACATCAAGTGCTAAGTTTGATGAAACAGTAGAAGCACACATCAGACTTGGTGTTGACGGAAGACACGCTGACCAGCAGGTTAGAGGTGCAATTGTACTTCCACACGGAACTGGTAAGAATGTAAAGGTTCTTGTATTTGCTAAGGGACCTAAAGCTGAAGAAGCTGAAAAAGCAGGCGCAGATTACGTTGGAGCTGAAGAATTAGCTCAGAAAATCCAGTCAGAAAACTGGTTTGACTTTGACGTAGTTGTAGCTACACCTGACATGATGGGCGTTGTTGGTAGACTTGGTAAGGTTTTAGGACCTAAGGGATTAATGCCAAACCCAAAATCAGGTACAGTAACTATGGATGTTGAAAAAGCTTTAGCAGAAATCAAAGCTGGTAAAGTTGAATACCGTTTAGACAAGCAGAACATCATCCATACACCAATCGGTAAAGCGTCATTTGGTGCTGAAAAGTTAGAAGAAAACTTCAAAGCTCTTATGGAAGCAATTGTTAAGGCAAAACCTGCTACTGCAAAAGGTCAGTACTTAAAGAGCATAACAGTTGCATCAACAATGGGTCCTGGAGTTAAAGTTAATCCGGCACTGATTGGTTAACCAAAATATAGTTTAGAAATTTAACCGTAGACAGCGGGTGTCTCAAAGACTTAATTTCCCGCCGAGGTACAATATATAGATATTGGCCCTGTCTTACGGACAGGGCTTATTTTATTGAGTACCAGATTCGTTAGTTGTTCAGGCAACTACAGAAAGGAGAATTGATATATGTCAGTAGAAGCAAAACAGCAGAAACAGGTCATCATTGACGAAATCAAAGCTAAATTAGAAAATGCTCAGTCAGCTGTAGTTATTGACTACATGGGAATCAATGTAGCTCAGGCTGATGCAATGAGAAAAAAGCTTCGTGAAGCCGGTGTTGACTACACAGTATATAAAAACACTCTTTTAAAGAGAGCTATCGAAGGAACTGATTATGCTCCACTTGCAGAAGTACTTGATGGACCAAGTGCTATTGCTATCAGTACAGAAGATGCTACAGCACCAGCAAGAACTCTTAATGGAATAATCAAAGACTTCAAAAAAATGGAATTCAAAGCAGGTGTTGTAGAAGGTACTTTCTATGATAAAGCAGGAATCGAACAGATTGCTGAAATTCCATCAAGAGATGAACTTATTGCTAAGTTCATGGGAAGCATCCAGTCACCAGTTGGTAAGTTCGTTAGAACTTTACAGGCGATTGCTGATGATAAAGCAGGCGCAGAAGCGTAAATAAAACGAAAGTTAACTTTATTACAAATAAATTTTAAAAAGGAGAAAACAAAATGAATAAAGATCAGATCATTGAAGCTATCAAAGCGATGACAGTTTTAGAATTAAATGAATTAGTTAAAGCTTGTGAAGAAGAATTCGGAGTATCCGCTGCAGCTCCAGTAGCAGTAGCAGGTGGTGCAGCAGCAGGTGGCGCAGCTGAAGAACAGACAGAATTCACTGCAATCCTTGCAGAAGTTGGATCAGAAAAGATCAAAGTTATCAAAGTTGTTAGAGAAATCACTGGCTTAGGTCTTAAAGAAGCTAAGGCTGTTGTTGACGGAGCACCAGCACCACTTAAAGAAGGAATCGAAAAAGCTGAAGCAGAAGCTATCAAAGCTCAGCTTGAAGAAGTTGGAGCTAAGGTTGAATTAAAATAGTTCCTTATTTCGATATTTAAGAAACCCGGAGAGGCTGTCTTGTGAGATAGCCTCTTTTCTTTTAATAAAACATGCATGTAGGTAAAATATAGGAATATTTTCTCATACCTATTGACTATTTGACACACTCGTGATAAAATAATAGACTGCCACGCAAATGTAAACTGTTAAGATATAAGGAGTGATAAATATGCCAAAACCTATACAAGTAGGTAGAAAAGAACGTATGACTTTCTCAAAGATCAATGAAGTAGGAGAAATGCCTAACTTAATTGAAATTCAGACAAAATCTTATGATTGGTTTATCAAAGAAGGATTGAAGGAAGTTTTCGAAGACATCTCCCCAATAAGAGACTATGCGGATAATCTGATTTTAGAATTCATTGATTATTCTCTTAGTGAACCTCCAAAATACGAGCAGGAGGAATGTAAAGAAAGAGATGTAACATACGCAGCTCCGTTAAAAGTCAGAGTAAGACTTGTAAACAAAGAAACAGGAGAGGTAAAAGAACAGGAAGTTTTCATGGGTGATTTCCCTCTGATGACAGAAAAGGGTACATTCATTTATAATGGTGCAGAAAGAGTTATCGTTACACAGCTTGTTCGTTCACCTGGACCTTATTACAGTGTAGAAACTGACAAATCGAATAAGAAATTATATTCAACCCAGATCATACCGAACAGAGGTGCATGGTTAGAATATGAAACAGACTCAAATGAAATTATTTCCGTAAGAGTAGACAGAACAAGAAAACAGCCTTTAACAACACTGTTAAGAGCATTAGGAATCGGTTCTAATCAGGAAATTATTGATATTTTCGGTGAAGATCCTCGTCTTTTGAAGACTTTAGAAAAAGATACAACAACTGACTATGAATCAGGATTAACGGAAATCTATAAAAAATTGAGACCAGGAGAACTTCCTACGGTGGACAGTGCTAAGTCCCTGTTGAATTCTCTATTTTTCGATGCAAAAAGATATGATCTTGCAAAGGTTGGTAGATATAAATACAATAAAAAATTAGGCCTTTCTAACAGACTGGCTGATGTTGTCGTTGCAGAAGATGTTATTGACCCTAATACAGGAGAAATACTTGCTGAAGCAGGACAGAAGGTAGACCGTGTATTAGCAAAACAAATTGAAAATGCAGGCGTGGAATTCGTTATGGCATATGGTAAGGGCAAAGGCAATGAAGATGAGATAACCAAGATTATCGGTAATAAGTTTGTTGCTCTTGACCAGTATATTGAATTTGATGTATCCAATCTTAATATTGCAGATCAGGTATTTTATCCTGTTCTTATGGAAATTATGGAACAGGCACAGGATGCAGAAGAACTTCGCGAACTTCTGGTTGAAAGAAAAAATGATTTATCTCCTAAACATATTATCATGGAAGATATTCTCGCTTCTGTCAGCTATATCCTTAACCTGAACTACGGTATTGGCGGATTAGATGATATTGACCACTTAGGAAACAGACGTTTAAGAACTGTTGGTGAACTGCTTCAGAACCAGTTTAGAATTGGACTTGCACGTATGGAAAGAGTTGTTAAGGAAAGAATGACTATTCAGGACATTGAAGTCACAACTCCACAGGCTCTTATGAACATACGTCCTGTAACTGCGGCAATTAAGGAATTCTTCGGAAGTTCCCAGTTATCACAGTTTATGGACCAGAACAATCCACTGGCTGAATTAACCCATAAAAGAAGATTATCTGCACTTGGACCGGGCGGACTTTCAAGAGAAAGAGCAGGATTCGAAGTCAGAGACGTACATCAGTCACATTATGGAAGAATGTGTCCTATTGAAACACCAGAAGGTCCTAACATCGGACTTATCGGCTCACTTACTACTTATGGAATTATAGACGAATATGGATTTATAGAAACTCCATATAGAGTTGTAGATAAAGAAAACGGCAGAGTAACAGATGAAATCCGTTATATCACTGCTGATGAAGAAGAATTATTAATTATTGCACAGGCCAATGAACCTCTTGATGAAGACGGTCACTTTGTAAATGAAAAAGTTGCCGGAAGAGGTGTTGGTGGTGAAATCGCTATGTTCCCTAAGAATGTTGTAGATATGATGGACGTATCACCTAAACAGGTAGTATCCGTTGCTACAGCAATGATTCCGTTCCTTGAAAACGACGACGCCAACCGTGCGCTGATGGGTTCCAACATGCAGCGTCAGGCCGTACCTCTTCTTGTAACAGAGGCTCCTTATGTAGGAACAGGTATGGAATACAAAGCAGCAAGAGATTCCGGAGTTGTTATCCTTGCAAAACATGCAGGTACTGTAGAATTTGTTGACGCAGAAAAAATTGTAATCCGCAGAAATGATAATAACGAAACAGATGAATATAAATTACTGAAGTTCAAGAGATCCAACCAGGGTACATGTATTAACCAGAGACCTATTGTATCTCACGGAGAATTCATTGAAGAAGGCGATGTTATTGCTGACGGTCCGTCTACAGATTTAGGAGAAATTGCTTTAGGTAAAAACCTTCGTATTGGATTTATGACATGGGAAGGTTACAACTACGAAGATGCGATTATCCTTAATGAACGTTTGTTAATGGATGACGTATTAACTTCACTTCACATTGTTGAATATGAATCAGAAGCAAGAGATACCAAACTGGGACCTGAAGAAATAACAAGGGATATCCCTAACGTAGGTGAAGACGCACTTAGAGACCTGGATGAAGATGGTATTATCCGTATCGGTGCGGAAGTAAGTTCCACAGATATTCTGGTAGGTAAAGTAACTCCAAAGGGTGAGAATGATCTTAGTGCTGAAGAAAGACTTCTACGCGCAATTTTCGGAGAAAAAGCAAGAGAAGTAAGAGATACTTCTCTTCGTGTACCGCATGGAGAAACAGGTATTGTTGTTGATGTTAAAATCTTTACAAGAGAAAATGGCGATGAACTTCCACCAGGTGTAAATAAATTAGTACGTTGCTACATTGCAACAAAGAGAAAAATCAATGTCGGCGACAAGATGGCCGGAAGACATGGTAACAAGGGTGTAATTTCAAGAATTCTTCCTGAAGAAGATATGCCGTTTATGGAAAATGGTGAACCTCTTCAGGTAATGCTTAACCCACTGGGTGTACCTTCCCGAATGAACGTAGGTCAGGTACTTGAAGTACATCTTGGTCTTGCAGCAAAGACAAAGAACTGGTATATTGCTACACCGGTATTCGATGGAGCAACAGAAAAAGATATCCGTGAACTTTTAGTAGATTGCGGATTTGAAGAAACCGGAAAGCTTCGTCTGAGAGATGGAAGAACCGGAGAATATTTTGATAATCGTGTTACAGTTGGATATATGTATATGCTTAAACTTCACCATTTGGTTGATGATAAGATTCATGCAAGAAGTACGGGTCCATACTCACTGGTAACTCAGCAGCCTCTTGGTGGTAAAGCTCAGTTCGGTGGTCAGCGTTTTGGAGAAATGGAAGTTTGGGCACTTGAAGCATATGGTGCAGCTTACACGCTTCAGGAAATTCTGACAGTTAAGTCTGACGATATCGTAGGAAGAGTTCAGACTTACGAAGCAATCGTTAAGGGTGAAAACATTCCTGAACCGGGCATTCCTGAATCCTTCAAAGTACTGATTAAGGAAATGCAGTCATTAGCACTTGATGTAAGAGTACTTAGTGAGGATAATGAGGAAATTGAAATTAAAGAAGTTTCCGATTACGATGAAGAAACAGGAATCAATGGCATCATGAACGGTCAGACAGAACTGGAAGAAAGCGAAGACAGATTGTTTGCAGAAGGTTTTACAGAAGAAACTTCTGAAGATGATATGGCTGGCAATAACTCCGCAGATGATGAATTGTTATAAGAAAGGGGAGGAAATCTTTGACTGAGAATGTAAATAAGAGCACAAATAATTTTGAATTAAATAATTTTGATTCTTTACAGATTAGACTCGCTTCAACAGAGAAGATTCTAGAGTGGTCACACGGTGAAGTTAAAAAACCGGAGACAATTAACTATAGAACCTTAAAACCTGAAAAAGATGGTCTGTTCTGCGAGAGGATTTTCGGACCTATGAAAGACTGGGAATGTCACTGCGGTAAATATAAGAGAATCAGATATAAAGGAATTGTCTGTGACCGTTGTGGTGTAGAAGTCACAAAGGCGAAGGTAAGAAGAGAGAGAATGGGACACATTAAACTGGCTGCTCCTGTATCTCACATCTGGTATTTTAAAGGTATTCCGTCAAGAATGGGACTTGTTCTTGACGTAACACCTAAAAATCTTGAAAAGGTATTATACTTTGCATCCTATATCGTAACAGATCCGGGAGATACGGATTTAGGCTATAAGAGTCTTTTATCCGAAATGGAGTATAGACAGGCAAGAGAAAAATTCGGAAACAGATTTAAAGCCGGAATGGGTGCAGAAGCGGTAAGAGAACTTCTGACACAGATTGATTTGGAAGCACTTTCTGCAGATTTAAGAGAAAAACTTAAAGATGCCTCCGGTCAGAAAAAAATTCGTATTGTAAGACGTCTTGAAGTTGTAGAAGCATTAAGACTCTCAGGAAACAGACCTGAATGGATGGTTCTTGAGGTAATTCCGGTAATTCCACCGGATCTGCGTCCTATGGTACAGTTAGACGGTGGTAGATTTGCGACATCGGACTTAAATGACTTGTATAGAAGAGTAATTAACAGAAATAACAGACTGAACAGACTGCTTGAATTAGGAGCTCCTGACATTATCGTAAGAAACGAAAAGAGAATGCTTCAGGAAGCTGTTGACTCTTTGATTGACAATGGTAGAAGGGGAAGACCAGTTACAGGTCCAGGATCAAGACCTCTTAAATCTTTATCCGACATGTTAAAAGGTAAACAGGGAAGATTCAGACAGAACTTACTTGGTAAGCGTGTTGACTATTCCGGACGTTCTGTAATCGTAGTAGGTCCTGAACTGAAATTCTATCAGTGCGGACTTCCTAAGAAAATGGCGCTTGAACTGTTCAAACCTTTCATTATGAAGGAACTTGTTGAACAGAAGTATGCACATAATATTAAGAATGCGAAGAGAATGGTTGAAAAAGTAAGACCGGAAGTATGGGATGTACTAGAATGTGTTATTAAAGAACATCCTGTAATGCTTAACCGTGCCCCGACACTTCACAGACTGGGTATTCAGGCATTTGAACCGGTTCTTGTAGAAGGAAAAGCTATTAAACTTCACCCATTAGCTTGTACAGCGTTTAACGCAGACTTTGACGGTGACCAGATGGCGGTTCACGTTCCACTTTCTGTAGAAGCACAGGCCGAAGCAAGATTCCTGATGTTATCTGTAAATAACATCCTTGCTCCAAAAGACGGATCTCCGATTACAACACCTACACAGGATATGATCCTTGGTGCTTACTATCTGACTTACCCGGGTACTTGTCGCAAAGTTGATATTGTTGATGGCAAAGAAAAAGTTTCTTATGCAACAGACGAGTTTAACGATAAAGAAAAAGCGAAGAAAAACCGTGAAGAAGGATTTGAAAGAGTTCCTGAAAAGGGTGACGGAAAAGTCTTTACTGATATTGACGAAATGCTGATGGCATATCAGGATGAAGTAGTTGATATTCACGCTAAAGTAAAAGTAAGAATGTATCTTGATGAAAATGATAAGCGTGGAAGACTTGTTGAATCCACAGTAGGTAGATTTATTTACAATCAGGAAATTCCTCAGGACCTAGGATTTATCGACAGAAACGAAGATGCATATGCGCTGGAAGTTGATTTCTTATGTGATAAGAAAAAGTTAGGTGCAATTATTGATAAATGTTACAAGAAGCATGGAAATACAGGTACAGTGCTTATGTTGGACTACATTAAGGATATGGGTTACCACTATTCTACAAAGGCAGCTGTAACAATCGGTGTTGATGATATGACTATTCCGAAAAATAAATGGGATATCGTAGCAGAATCACAGAAACAGGTAGATAAATACGAAAAAGCATTCAGAATGGGTCTTATTTCCAACTCTGAAAGATATGATAAAGTAATCGAAATCTGGAACAAGACTACAGATGATGTAGCAGATGCTCTGATGGAATCCCTTGAACCACAGAATAACCTGAACATCATGGCAACATCCGGTGCCAGAGGTAGTAAAAACCAGATCAGACAGGTCGGCGGTATGCGTGGTCTGATGGCTAATGCTACAGGTAAAACTGTAGAAATTCCAATCAAGGCTAACTTCCGTGAAGGTCTGTCCATACTGGAATACTTCGTATCTTCCAACGGTGCGAGAAAAGGTCTGGCCGATACAGCGTTACGTACAGCTGACTCCGGTTACCTGACAAGAAGACTTGTAGACGTTTCTCACAATGTTATTGTAAGAGAGCTTGATTGCGGTACAGATGAAGGTGTTATTGTAAAAGCCTTTACTGACGGCAAAGAAGTTATCGAGCCGCTTAACCAGCGTATTGCAGGAAGAACTGCTCTTGAAGATATCGTTAATCCACAGACAGGTGAAGTGATTGTTGAAAAGAACGAAGAGATTTCAGACCAGCAGGCTATGGACGTAGTTAATGCAGGTATCGAATCTGTAGCAATCAGATCTGTTATGACATGTCATAGCAGAACAGGAATCTGTGCTAAGTGTTATGGAAGAAACCTTGCTTCCGGCGAAGAAGTAAACATTGGTGAATCAGTAGGTATTACCGCTGCACAGTCCATCGGTGAACCGGGTACACAGTTAACAATGAGAACATTCCACTCCGGCGGAGTTGCAGGAAGTGATATTACACACGGTCTTCCTAGAGTAGAAGAACTTTTCGAAGCAAGAAAACCTAAGGGTCTTGCTGAAGTCTGCGAAGAAGACGGTACAGTAATGGATATTCAGCCTAGAACTGACAATAAGACAGAAGTAATTGTCAGAAATGAAAACGGTGAAGACAGAGTTTACATCGTACCATATGGTGCGCGTCTTGCTGTTAAAACAGGTGAATATGTATACAGAGGCGGAAACATTACAAGCGGTCCGCTAAATCCACATGATATACTTCGTCTGAACGGAGTAGAAGGCGTATACCAGTACTTACTAAAAGAAGTACAGAGAGTATATAAGAATCAGGGTGTAGATATCAATGACAAGCACGTTGAAGTTATCGTAAGCCAGATGCTTTCCAAGTTCAAGATTGAAGATGCAGGAGATACAACATTACTTCCTGGTGGATTATACAGTAAGTTTGAAATTAAGGAAGCAAATGAAGAAGCAATTGCAAATGGTGGCGAACCTGCAACAGGTAAACAGATGCTATTGGGTATCACAAAGGCATCACTTGCAACAAATTCCTTCTTATCAGCAGCATCATTCCAGGAAACAACAAGAGTTCTTACTGATGCAGCAATAAAAGGTAAGACGGATCATCTTCAGGGATTAAAAGAAAATGTTATCATCGGTAAGCTTATTCCTGCAGGAACAGGTATGAAGAGATATAAACACATCAAGCTTGATTACGGTGCAAATGAAGCATATGTCAATGAATATGCAAAGTATAATAATCAGGAAGATGATGAAGATGATGAACAGGTAATCGAATCTCAGATTTCCGAAGCTGGTGAAGATGTTAACGAAATCATTGAAACCGATGAAGCTGTTGAAAAAACTGAAGAAAATAACGAAATTAACTAATATACGTATTGCAATAGACAATAAAATATGATAAACTAATTTATGTTTCTAGTTTAAATGGCCCTAATAGATGATTTAGGGCCATTTAACTGTGAAAATTAATTTGTAAGGAAAGGAGAAAGAAATGCCTACAATTAACCAATTAGTACGTCAGGGTAGAACATCAGCGACTAAAAAGTCCACTGCTCCTGCATTAGGTAAGGGAATGAACTCATTAAAGAGAGTTATGACTGACACAAACTCACCACAGAAGAGAGGAGTTTGCACATCAGTTAAGACAGTAACTCCTAAAAAGCCTAACTCAGCTCTTAGAAAAGTAGCAAGAGTACGTCTTACTAACGGTATCGAAGTTACAGCATACATTCCGGGAATTGGACACAACCTTCAGGAACACAGTGTTGTACTGATCAGAGGCGGAAGAGTTAAAGACCTTCCAGGTGTTAGATACCATATTGTCAGAGGAACATTAGACACAGCTGGTGTTAACAACAGAGCGCAGGCTCGTTCCAAATATGGTGCAAAGAGACCTAAGAAAAAATAAGAATTGAAATTATCGGGAATAACGGAGCCCTTAATATATAATACTAATTGTGTGAAGTACGCATGATAATCTTTCATATATATTGAGAGCGCTCACGGCTTTCAGAAGAAAGTCGAGTACCCCGGAGCAAGACTGGGCAGTCTTTTTAATTGCCGGACTGTACAGAGTAATCCTGTCGTACAGGGTGAAGAGAAATGTGCAATTACGAAAAAGTTAAAGCAATTGTGCAGATAACTCATAGAAGCGAGTTATCAAGCGAGGAGGGAAGAGAAGTGCCAAGAAAAGGTAATACACCAAAACGTGAAGTACTTCCAGATCCAGTATACGGCAGTGTTGTTGTAGCTAAGCTTATCAACAGCATTATGCTTGATGGAAAGAAGGGAACAGCTCAGGCTATCGTTTATAGCGCTTTCGACAAGATTCAGGAAGCAACTGGCGAAGAACCTTTGGAAGTATTTGAAAAGGCCATGAACAATATCATGCCTGTATTAGAAGTAAAAGCAAGAAGAATCGGTGGTGCGAACTACCAGGTTCCTATCGAAGTCAGACCAGAAAGAAGACAGACTTTAGGTTTAAGATGGTTAACAAAATACACTAGACTTAGAGGCGAAAAGACTATGTCTGAAAAACTGGCAAAAGAATTAATGGATGCTGCAAATAACACTGGCGCATCTGTAAAGAAGAAAGAAGATACTCATAAGATGGCAGAAGCAAATAAAGCATTTGCTCACTTCAGATGGTAATCGATTTAGTTTTAGATTTAGAAAATATGGAGGAAATGTAATGGCTGGTAGAAAGTTTTCATTAGAGAAAACAAGAAATATTGGTATTATGGCGCATATTGACGCTGGTAAAACCACTACTACTGAACGTATCCTTTTCTATACTGGCAAAACACATAAGATAGGTGAAACACATGATGGAGCATCTACTATGGACTGGATGGAACAGGAAGCTGAACGTGGTATTACAATTACCTCTGCTGCAACTACTGCTCAGTGGAAAGCACACAGAATCAATATTATTGATACACCGGGACACGTAGACTTTACTGTTGAAGTAGAGAGATCACTTAAAGTTCTGGATGGAGCAGTTACAGTATTATGTGCTAAAGGTGGTGTAGAACCACAGTCCGAAACAGTTTGGAGACAGGCTGAAAAGTACGGCGTACCAAGAATGATTTTTGTAAACAAAATGGACATTCTTGGAGCTGACTTCTACAGAGTTGTCGGAATGGTTAAGGACAGACTTAAAGCAAATGCTGTTCCTGTACAGCTTCCTATTGGTAAAGAAGACACATTCGTTGGAATTGTTGACTTAGTAGAAATGAAAGCAGAGATTTACAAGGATCAGCTTGGTAAAGAATATGAAGAAGCTGAAATTCCTGAAGATATGATGGAGTTAGCTACAGAATGGAGAGAAAAGTTAGTTGAATCTGTTGCTGAATGTGACGAAGAACTAATGATGAAATTCCTGGAAGGCGAAGAACTTGCTGTTGAGGAAATCAAATCCACAATCAGAAAACAGACTATCGCTTGCCAGATGGTTCCTGTATTCTGTGGTTCTGCATATAGAAACAAAGGTGTTCAGTTAATGCTGGACGGAGTTATTGACTATATGCCATCTCCACTTGATATTCCTGCAATCAAGGGTATCAATCCGGATACTGATGAAGAAGATGAAAGAAAAGCTTCAGATAACGAACCATTTGCAGCTCTTGCATTCAAGATTATGGCTGACCCGTTTGTTGGTAAACTGGCATTCTTCAGAGTATACTCCGGTACACTTGAATCAGGATCATATGTTTACAACTCAACAAAGGGCAAAAAAGAAAGAATTGGAAGAATTCTTCAGATGCATGCTAACAAGAGAGAAGAAATTGATAAAGTTTACACTGGAGACATCGCCGCAGCTGTAGGTCTTAAAGATACTACAACTGGAGATACTCTTTGTGATGAAAAAGCTGAAATCATCTTAGAATCCATGGAATTCCCAGATCCAGTAATTGAAATTGCTATTGAGCCAAAAACAAAAGCTGGTCAGGAAAAAATGGGTATTGCTCTTGCAAAACTTGCAGAAGAAGACCCTACATTCAAAACATATACAAACGAAGAAACAGGACAGACTATTATCGCAGGTATGGGTGAATTACACCTTGAAATCATCGTTGACAGACTGCTTCGTGAATTCAAAGTAGAGGCTAACGTTGGTAAACCACAGGTATCTTATAAAGAAACTATCAGCGGAACAGCTGATGTTGACCATAAGTATGCTAAACAGTCCGGTGGTCATGGTCAGTATGGTCATGTTAAAATCAAAGTATATCCTAGGGAACCGGGTTCCGGATTTGAATTTGTTAACTCCATCGTTGGAGGAGCAATTCCTAAGGAATTTATTCCTAAGATTGAAGATGGTATCAAAGAAGCTATGCAGAATGGTCCTATTGCAGGATACCAGGTAGTAGACGTTGGTGTTGAATTATATGACGGTTCATATCATGAAGTCGACTCTTCAGAAATGGCATTCAAGATTGCCGCTTCTATGGCATTCAGAGAAGCAGCTAAGAAAGCTAAACCGGTTCTTCTTGAACCTGTATTCAAAGTTGAAGTTACAGTTCCGGAAGAATATATGGGTGACGTAATCGGTGATATCTCTTCAAGAAGAGGTAGAATCGAAGGTTCAGATATGAACAACGGAGCAGTAGCTGTAAGAGGTATGGTACCTCTATCAGAAATGTTTGGTTATGCTACTGACTTAAGATCAAAGACACAGGGTCGTGGTGTCTATGTAATGCAGTTCGACCACTTTGAAAAGTTACCAGATAGCTTAGTTGAAAAAATTGGTAAGTAATTAATAAATAACCTTTTATCAGGAGGAAATAAAAATGGCAAAGCAGAAATTTGAAAGAACTAAACCGCATATCAATATCGGTACAATCGGTCACGTAGACCATGGTAAAACAACTC
>RCNI01000961.1_pt1 | contig 16492 bp, 16 predicted proteins | sample 2041151 | NCBI WGS metagenome assembly RCNI01 (sample SAMN09708214, study PRJNA481090) | feces metagenome | isolation source: feces | place: Antarctica: Albino Rookery | reverse complement strand
TAGAACTAGAAAAAAATAGATTAAAAATAATTAATAAAAATTTATATAATTTATCTAAGACACAACAATACTTAATGAGAATAATTGCCTTTGAATTAGATTTTAATGAGAAAATTTTTAAAGCTTTAATATATGAAGATGCTAAAAATAGAAATATAATATTAAAAGATTTTGTTGTAAAAACAAATAAAATTTTAATTTGCTTTTTACCAGCTCTTTTAGCTATAATAACTTTAAATTTTATAGATATAATATCTCTTATGGATCTTAGTATAAAGATGAATAAAATCTTTACTTTAATAAAATTTCTTACTTGTATATCTTTCGTTTTTATATATAAAGATACTGTTAAACGTTTTAAAAATTTTTCTTCTAAATCATTTATTTTAACTAAAGCTTCTGCAAAAGATAGAAAAATTCTTTTAGCCTATTTAGAAAACAATTATTCAGCTCCAAATAGTTATATAAATATATTCTTAGATAAAAATAACAAAGATAATATTTTAGTTAAATTAATAATAGAAAAAATGAAATAGAAATAATCAAATTATTTCTATTTCAAAATTTAAATTTTAAACTTGATTTATGGTTATTATTTACCAAAAAATCCGGTTCTTTTTTTATTTACTTCTTCACCAAAACAGTCTGCAACAGCTTGCATAGCCTGTCTTTGTTTTTCATTTAATTTTTTAGGAATTTCAATATTTACTGTAAACTCTAAGTTACCTCTAGAATTTTCATTTTTTAAATATGGAATACCTCTATTTTTAATAGTGAATTTAGTTCCTTGTTGTGTTCCTTCTGGAATAGTAAATTCTTCTTCACCTTCTAGTGTAGGAATTTTTATTTTACCACCCATTGTTGCTTTAATGAAAGATACTGGCATTTCAAAATGAACTGTATTTCTATTTCTTTTAAATACTTTGTGTTTTTCTATATTAACTACTACGTATAAATCACCATTTGGTCCGCCTTTTTTACCGCAGTCACCTTCACCATCTAAGCTAATTATTTGACCTTGATCTATACCAGCTGGAACTTTAATAGTAATTTTTTTAATTTTTCTTACTATTCCTTTTCCACGACATTCATGACAAGGTTCTTTAATAATTTGACCTTCTCCACCACATTTATCACATGTTTTAAAGCCAACACTTGGTCCAAGAAATAAATTGTTTACTTGAACTTGTACTTTTCCTTTACCACCACATGCATCACATGTTACTTTAGAAGTTCCTTTTTCTGCACCAGATCCATCACAGCACGCACATTTTTCATTACGTGCAAATGATATTTCTTTTCTACATCCAAAGGCTGCTTCTTCAAAAGTTATAGATAAATTATATTTTAAATCTGCACCTTTTTTAGGGCCTTTTCTAGTTTTTGATGATCCAAATCCGCCACCAAACATACTTCCTAAAATATCTTCTAAATCTATATCCATTCCACTCATATTTGAAAATCCAGAGAAGTCAAAGCCTGCTCCAAATGGATTTTGTCCATCAAAACCTGCTCCTCCCATATTTTCAAAATTAGATCCAAATCTATCATACTGAGCTCTTTTTGTATCATCAGATAATACAGAATATGCTTCATTTACTTCTTTAAATTTCATTTCTGCTTGTTTCTTATTATCTGGGTTTGCATCTGGATGGTATTTTTTTGCTAGCTTTCTATATGCTTTTTTTAATTCATCTTTAGTTGCAGATTTATCTACTCCCAAAATAGCATAATAATCTTTGTTTTCTGCCACGCTTTATACCTCCTAGTATGAAGGCGGGTCTCCCCGCCTATTTTATACTATATTTTTAATTATTTATCATCTTCAACTTTATAGTCTGCATCATGTACAACACCATCTGCAGCTTCATTTGCATGTTCTGCACCTGGATTTTGTCCAGCAGCTTGAGTTTGATTATATAATTTTGAAGAAATTTCATAGAACACTTGTGTTAATTTTTCACTAGCATTTTTGATAGCTTCAATATCTGTTCCTTGTAAAGCTGTTTTAACTGCTTCAAGTTCAACTTCAACTTTAGATTTTTCTTCTTCTGAAATTTTTCCTTCTAATTCTTTTAATGTTTTTTCAGTATTGTATACAAGAGAATCTGCGTTATTTCTAACTTCAACTTCTTCTTTTCTCTTCTTGTCTTCATTTGCATGTGCTTCTGCATCTTTAACAGCATTTTGAATTTCATCTTCTGTTAAGTTTGTAGATGCTGTTATAGCTATTTTTTGTTCGTTGTTTGTAGCCATATCTTTTGCAGTTACATGTACGATACCATTAGCATCTATATCGAAAGATACTTCGATTTGAGGTACTCCTCTAGGTGCTGGTGGAATTCCTGTTAAACTAAATCTTCCTAAAGTTTTATTGTATGCAGCCATTTCTCTTTCACCTTGTAATACGTGAACTTCTACTGATGTTTGACCATCTGCTGCAGTTGAGAAGATTTGAGATTTTTTAGTTGGAATTGTTGTATTTCTATCTATTAATTTTGTAAATACACCACCATATGTTTCAATACCAAGTGAAAGTGGAGTTACATCTAGAAGTACTAAATCTTTAACTTCTCCTGTTAATACACCACCTTGAATAGCTGCACCTACTGCAACACATTCATCTGGGTTGATTCCTTTATATGGTTCTTTTCCGATTACTCTTTTAACTGTTTCTTGTACTAGAGGAATTCTTGTAGATCCACCTACTAGTAATATTTTATCTAATTTTTCAAATGTTAAACCAGAATCTTTTAATGCTTGGTTAACTGGTCCTACTGTAGCTTCTACAAGGTCTGTAACAAGTTCTTCAAATTTAGCTCTAGTTAATGTAACATCTAAATGTTTTGGTCCTGTGCTATCTGCAGTTATAAATGGTAAGTTGATTTGTGTTTGCATAACTCCAGAAAGGTCAATTTTAGCTTTTTCTGCTGCTTCTTTTAATCTTTGCATAGCCATGTTATCTTTAGATAAATCTATTCCGTTTTCTTTTTTAAATTCTGCTACTAAGTAGTCCATAATTCTTTGGTCAAAATCATCTCCACCAAGTTTATTATTACCAGATGTAGCCATAACTTCAAATACACCATCACCAATATCTAGGATAGATACATCAAATGTACCACCACCTAAGTCATATACCATGATTTTTTGATCATTTTCTTTATCTAAACCATATGCAAGAGATGCTGCAGTTGGTTCGTTTATAATTCTTAATACTTCAAGACCTGCTATTCTACCTGCATCTTTAGTTGCTTGTCTTTGAGAATCACTAAAGTAAGCTGGTACTGTAATAACTGCTTGAGTTACTTTTTGTCCTAAATAGCTTTCTGCATCTTCTTTTAATTTTTGTAGAATCATTGCAGAAATTTCTTGTGGAGAATATTCTTTAGCATCTATTTTAACTTTATGAGCTGTACCCATTTCTCTTTTAACTGACATTACAGTTTTTTCGTGGTTAGTTACTGCTTGACGTTTAGCAACTTGACCTACTAGTCTTTCTCCGTTTTTAGCAAATGCTACGATTGATGGAGTTGTTCTTCCTCCTTCTGCATTTGGTATTACTACTGGTTCACCACCTTCGATAACAGCAACACATGAGTTTGTTGTTCCAAGGTCTATTCCTATAACTTTTGACATATAAATTACCTCCTAAACTTTTATATAAGTTATATATAACAGTTAATATATCTTAATATATTAATTATTAACATTTAATTAATTTGCAACTTTAACCATTGCATGTCTTACGACTTTACCTTTCATGATGTATCCTTTTCTAAATACTTCTGTAATTACTTTTTCGCCAAAATTTTCATCTTCAACATGCATTACAGCTTCATGTAAGTTGTGATCAAATTCTTCTCCAACTTCTCCAATCTCTGTAACTTCCATGTCTTTAAGAAGTTCTTTTAATTGATTAAATATCATTACTGTTCCTTCTTTATAACCTTCATCTTGGCAAGTAGCATTTACCGCTTTTTCAAAGTTGTCCATGACTGGTAATATTTTTTCTACTACATCAGATGCAATACTTAGATATAAATTATCTCTTTCTTTGGCAATTCTTTTTTTATAATTATCAAATTCAGCCATATTTCTTTGTAAATATTCATAATATTCATCTGTTTTTTTCTTTTGTTCTTCTAGTTCATCTTTAAGTAGAGAAATTTGATCTTCTACTTCAAGTGTAGCTCCTTCATTTTGATTCATTTCTTTGCTCAATACATTCACCTCTATCTTTATTTTTTTAATATATCTTTTATTTTTTTATCGATATATTTAAGCGTAGAAATTGTTTTAGAATAATCTAATCTTTTAGGTGCTATTACACCAATTTTTCCTAAGCTTTTTTCATCTGTTTTAACATCTAATGAAACTATTGTATAATCTTTAAATAGTATTTCTTCTGTTTCATTACCTATTATAATAGATAAATTTTTTTCTGGAATTTTACTTAAAGTTGTATTTAATACTTCTTTAGTTGTTAAAAGGTTAACAAAATTTCTTGCTTTTTGTATATCTTCAAACTCAGGTAAAGTTAAAAGTGCAGATAAACTATCATTTACTTTTAAACTTTCTTTAGAAAGTACTTCGTTTTTAATTGTATTTGTTATATCATTCATAACATTTGCAACCGTTTCTACTTCTCTTTCAATTAATTTGTGTAATACATCGCAAATATTTTCAAATGGAGTTCCTTTTAAATTTTGATTTAAAACTGTATTTAATTGATTAATTATATCATCTGAAAGACTTTCATTAATCTTTACAACACAATCTTTTACACTACCATTTTTTGAAATTAAGACAACTAAAATTATTCTATCTGCTATATTTACAAGTTTCATCGAATCTAATACTTCTTCATTATTGATTTGACAAACTGTTGGTACTTGTAAAACCTTTGAAACAATTTTGGAAGCCTCTGAAAGAAGTCCTTCAATATTACCAAAGCCATTTATACTATTATTTATATAATCTATTTCTACCATAGAAAGTTTTTGTTCTTTCATAAGATTATCTACATAATATCTATACCCTTTAGTAGATGGAATTCTTCCTGAAGAGATATGTGGCTGACTTAAATAACCATCTTTCTCTAAAACCTTCATCTCATTTCTAATAGTTGCTGGGCTATACGAAAACTTATGCCTTTCAACTATAGATTTAGATCCAACTGGTTCAGCAGACATTATATAGTCTTCGACAATAGCTTTTAAAATTTCTTCTTTTCTACTATCTAGCTCCATATCATTCTCCTTTTTAGCACTCGTTAATGTCGACTGCTAACTTACAATATATATATTACTCCTGAAATTTTAATATGTCAATAGTTTTTTGAAAAAACTTTATTTTTTTATTAAATTTTTTCAAAAGTGTTATGGCTCTAAGCATTTTTGCCCTATTTAAAAAAAATGCAAAAAAACGTATAAATTTGTATAATTATATATTATTTAAAGAGTTAACATGTAAGAAATATATAAATTTGTAATATTAAAAACTAAAAATAACTATGCTAAAATTTTTGAATAACATTTAATTAGATATATTTTATTTTAGTCTACCATTTACCATAATACTTTTTATTTGTAAATACTTTTCAGTAAAAATCTTGAAAATTATAAACAAATATGTTAATATGTAGTTAAAATTAGAAAGGAGAAAATATATGAATAAAAAATATTTAATAATATCATTTATGGCATTATTGCTAACTATTTTATTAGTTATGTTTTGGGGTAAATATATTAAATTCTCTACTAAATCAAAATATATTAGCTATGCAGAATACATTAAAAAAGAAAAAACTATTTCTACATACAATAATCCAATTATTCCAGATGGCTTTTCAAAAGTAGAAACAAATGAAGCTAGCTGGGAAAAAGAAAATGGAATTCCAAAAGGATGGAATGATGGTCTTGTTATAGAAGACACTATTGGAAATCAATTTGTTTGGGTACCTGTTAACTTAGAAAAAAATAATTATTCTGCACAAGATATTAAATGGCAAAGAATATATAACAAAAATAAAATGGATATATCAAGTAAAGAAGATATGCAAATTCTTAAATACGGTGGCTTTTACATTGCAAGATATGAATCTTCCCTTGCTACAGAAATAGCTTCATTTAAAGAATATACTATAGATACCAATAATGTTATTGGAAAACCTCGTAGTATGCAAGATAAACCAATTTGGAACAATATCGACTGGAAATTTGCAAAACAAAACGCACAAAGCATGTATGCTATACCTTCTCTTCACAGTGATCTTGTTACTGTAAAAGAATGGACAGCAATTATGTATTGGTTACGTGAAAAAGGCTACGATACTAAAAACAGTAACAATTTTGGAAACTATGCAAATAATTCTTTAAGAACAAATCTGCTATTTTCTTGGGACGACGGGAAAACATTTGTCCGTGAAACAGATATATTTATATATGTTGCTAAAGACACCTATTTACTTTCTTCTGGAGCAAATGAAAAAACAAAGACTTGCAATATATATGACCTTGCAGGAAACTTAGCAGAATTTAGTGATGCACATGTAACTAATATAAATGGAAAAAAAGAAACAAACTATTATATTTTAGGTGGACACTACCAAGATTCTAGTACATATGGAGCAGAATCTATGCAAAAGATAAACTCAGCAAATCACAAACAAGGTTTTAGAGTTGTATTATACCAAAATTCTAAATCTAATATATAGCATAAAAAATGAAATGAATATAATTTATATACTCATTTCATTTTTTTATTTTTTTAGATATACACTATCATTATTCCATAGATGCAAGTACTGCTCTTGTGAAATTTAAAATTATAACATGATCTGAACCATTTAATAATTTATCTGTAGAAATTTTAACTAATCCTAAAGTATAGAAAATAAAATATAATGCATAGAACTTAATCTTAACATTTTTAATTTCTACTTTATCAAATAACCGTTCTATAATAGCTTGCATAATTACATAATCTACATATTCTAATATATCTTCTTTATTTACATATAAAGTTCTACTATCTATATCATATTTAGTTACATTAGACTCTATTATTTTGTTATGCTTTAGATTTATATTAGCTTTTATATAAAGTTCATATAATGCTAATCTTTCGTTAAAACAATCACTTGTTTCTCTTGAATAATTACCTTCTAAAATTTTATAAAATACATTATTAAACCTATTATTGATTCTTTGTAATCTTTCTTCACATTTTTTAATATCTTCCATATAAATTTCTCCTTGTAAATTATTACTTAGATAAACTAAATTTTTCACAAAAGATTATATCATAATTTTATGTAAAATGCAACAATTATTCTATTATCCCTAGATTATTAGTTAAAATATTTTTTAATTCATATTTTTTATCTAAATTTAAAACTAAATCATACATATTAACATCTTTTGTTTTATATACTTTGCCATCTAAAGCTAACTTATTTTCACCTAATATATTAATTGTAGAATCTCCTACCTTTAATATTAAGTTATTTTCACTTGGCTTTACTAAACTAATGTTATTTGTTAATTTTGCGTCTTTAAGAAAATTTAATATATCTTCTTTTATATTAGATGCTAATCTTTTAGTTTCATATCCATATACATATACATCTTCTGTAGATTCACTAATGTTTTTAAACGTATCTGTTTCTTTAAAATTTATTTTCTTCCCAAAATACATTGCAGAAAAAATAACTATTGCAAGTGAAACTACAATTGTTACCATTAAAATAATTTTATTTTTTTTCATTATTCTTCCTCCCATAGTATTTTAGAAATTCCACCTTTTTTATTATATTCTTCTAAAAGAATCTTTATATCTTCTAAATTACCTTCTTTTACTTCATAATATTTTTTATTTATTTGTATAACATTTTCTTTTATATTTACTAATAAACATTTTCCATTTGGTAACATATATGTTATATTACCATCGCTTAATAAATCTTTAGGAACTTTTTTAAATGTTTTTTGTACTTTTATTTCTCCTACATTTTCTAAATATTCTTTTGTTATATCTATTTGCGGATATGTTTTAACAAAATCTAAAATTCTAAGCACTTCTTCATTTTTATAGAATTCTTTTGCTACATTTAAATCTTTTACTTTATATACCCTTGTAAAATCTATTGCTACAAATATACCCGCAATAACTATTACTAAAATTAGTAAATACATTATTTTCTTTTTCATATATTTTCCCTCCTTATACAGTTATTTTATAACATATTTTTGGAACAATCAAGAAAAAAAGTAAAAAAATTAAATTTACAAAACACTCTTAACTTTTTGCAAAATAAAAGATTACTCAAATATTTGAGTAATCTTTTACCTATACTATTTTAAAAATCTTTCCCATTTTTCTTCCGTTTCTTTTTTTACAGATTTAAATGATTTTTCTAAAACCTCTGAAATAAGATTTGCTTTATTATACACAGGATGTTCTTTTGAATAATAGAAAGTTTTATTTTCTCTATACATCATATCTGAAAAAGTTTCTGCTCTATCTTCTTTTTCATTTGTTTTGGCATATTTACTAACGAAATAAACTCTATCTGATTTATTTTCTGTAGGTATATATTTATCATCTAATTCTGCTACATTATTTGGATATATAAATGATGTTGGATTATATGAATCCCATTTTTCGTATAATTCATTTATATCATATTCAAGTTTTATATAATATTCTATTATATGATATAATTCATGGTGAAGAACCTTCTCAAATTCTTCATCATTACTTATATATATTTTAAATTCATTATTTGTATTTCTAGTTGCTAACGCTACATTTCTAGAATTAAATTTATCTACTAAATAAATACTAACACTATAATTATTACTTTCATTTTTAAATTCATTAAAAAAACCTTCTGGATATTTTTCTAAAGTTTCTTTTAATTTTTTCATATTTTCATATACTATATTCTCATCTAAAAGAACTGTTGCATCTAAAGCACTAACATTATCTTTTGTATCTTTACCATAGTTAACTTCTATTTTATATTTATCTAATATTTCTTTTGCTAAAGCTTTATTTTGATTTATTCTTACTTTATCTTTTTTAGAAAATAAATTTGTTGGTGTTTGGTAGCTAGATGTTTCTTTTAAATCTTCTTTTTTAAATGATTTAGTAATAGCTGATATAGAAAACATTATAATAACTATAACAAGTGCTATAAAAAAGTCTGTTACTATCGATATTCTTTTAGTTTTTACTCTTCTTCTTTTCATTACTCTCTCCTATATTAATCTTGTCCAATAATTTCTTCCTGAAATGAATTTTTTATATATTCCTTTGTGAAGTTATCACTATATACTAAATCTTTACTATATGATACAGTTTTCTTTTGATCTTTTAATTTAATTTCAAAAATTATTTTTTCTAAATTTTCACTAACAAAATCTTGCTTTAATATTTCTATTATATTATATACTTTATCTAATAAAAGATCTTCTATTTCTTTTTTAGTATTTTCCATATTTATATATTCAAGTGTAAGTGTAAGTTCTGGTACATTTTTATCTTTTTTAAATGAAAAATTCGGTATTATTTTAACATTTTCATTTCCTACTTTTAAATATTCTTCTTCTATATAATTGTTTATATTTTTACTTGTTGCTACATTATATTTATCTAATACTTTTTTCATATATGTATCTTCTACATATCCATTTTCTCTTAAACTAAATTTAAATGTTTCTCCCTTTATATTTTTATAGAAAACATATTCTCCCATTCCACCTACTATATATTCTGTCTTAACCGTTCTAGGTGTTATATTATATCTTTCTGCTATATATTTATTAACTTTTATATCTGCATTTATATATGAAATAAAGTTACCATTCACATAACTATGCATATAAAAAGATGTTGCTGTTATTACTGTAATTAATGTAGGTATTATATATATTGCTCTTTTAGAAACTTTTTTTATACTTCTTTTGTGTTCTTTTATTAAAAATAATAATTCACCTATTATTTCACCAGATATAATATTTATGCCTACATATATTGTATTTTGTAATATAAATTTAAATCCTATATCTTTACCGTATATTCCAAGCAATAACATATTAAGTAACATCCCCATAACACTTGTTACTACTGGTCTATCAAAAAAGACTTTTCCTACTATTCCTATTATAAATAAAAGTGGTAGCATATTAATATACATGCTTCCAAATGCATTTAAATACACCACAAAAAGTAATACTAATATGTAAACTATTCCTTCTACATATAATAACATTTTTCTTCTTGCAGCTAATTTTTTATAATTTTTTTTAGTTGCTTTTTCCATATTTCAATCCCTCTTTTGTATATATATTTATGATATCATATAAGGAATATAAAATACAAGGAATTTAATTTAGTTATTTATTTTTTCTCAAAACAAAGAAAAAATAGCTTAAATAATAAGCTATTTTTTTAGAATTTTTATTCTTTCTTCTCTTATTTTTTCTGGATATTTAACTCCTTCTAAATTTGGATATTTTTCTTTAATATACTTTCCATTTATTTTTTGAATATAATAATAATCCTTTGAAAACATTATATTATCTCTAGTAATCATAGAATTATCTGCATTTACTATTGTTTCTACTTCTTCTACAGTAAGATATGTTTTAGAAATACTTTGTAATACATCTACCCTTTTTGGTATTTTCATATCGTGATATCTAGCTATTCTCATGTGATTTCTACAAATATATTCAGCACTTTTTAAATATTTATTTGGAACTTTCAATCTTTTACATAAACTTTTTACTAATGGTATTCCACTTTCCTCATGACCTATATGTTTTGGTAATATTTCTTTAGGAGTTTTTGCTTTTCCCAAATCATGTAACAATGCAGAAAAAACACAAAGTGCAGAAGTTTTTTTATTTGCAACATAATCTATTACTTTCATTGTATGAATATATGCATCTCCTTCTGGATGATACTTTGCAGGCTGTATAACGCCTATTAAATCATTTATTTCTTTAAAATGTACATCTAGTAGATTAGCTTTTCTTAACACATTAAAAAAGTTACTTGGCCTTTTCCCTTGTAATGCTTTATTTAATTCTTGGAAAACAACTTCTACTGGAACATATTTTAAATTTTCTTTCATTTTATGCATATAACATATTGTTTCTTCTTCTACTTTAAAATCTAATGTTGCTGCAAATCTTGCAACTCTATATACTCTATTGGGATCTTCTAAAAAAGCGTCTGATATTTTTCTTATCACTTTATTATTTATATCCTCTTTAGCATTAAAACAATCTATAACCTCACCATTTTGCATATCTATTGCTAAAGAGTTTATAGTTATATCTCTACGAATTAAATCTTCTTCTATTTTTATATTAACATCTGTACAAAATGTAAAATCTTTATGTTTATTCCCAATACTTTTTTCAATTCTTGCTAAACTAAATTCTGCATCTAAATATTTAAAAACAGGAAATGCTTTTCCTATAACAATTGCATCTTGAAAAAGTTCTTTAAATTTTTCTGCTGTTATATGACATACACAAAAATCTAAATCTTTTGGTTTTTTTCCTAAATATATATCTCTAACAGCTCCGCCTACTAGATATAACTTTCCTCCAGCTTTATTTATTTTTTCTGTAATGCTTTTAAATTTTTCTCTTATTTCTTCCATTAATTTCTCCTATAACTCATATATAATAGTTTCTTCATCTGAACACATAAATAATTTTGTATCTTCTTCATTGAAATTTACGTAATTTATATTTTCCATTTCAAACTTTTTTAACATATTATATTTTTTTGTATCCCACATTACTATTATTTTTTCATTTACAGTTAATAGTTTATCTCCTTTATTTGAAATATTTATATCCTCTATTACACCATCTATTTCATATATTCTTTTATTAAACTTAAATAATTTATTTTCATCTTTTCCTATTCCTAGATTATATGTTTTGTTTGTTTCTTTAGAATAAGTTGTTTTTTTTATTTGATGTTTTAATGTTATTTTTTTAAATTCTTCTTTTTCTAAATCCATAAACGCATAAAAATATCTATTCTCTTTTTTTAAATTTAGTTTATCATAGCCTGTTACTAAAAAAGCTTCTTTTTCTTGTATATATTGTATTTTTTCAAAAACATTATTTTTACCTTGAAAATATATTTCTTCTTTTTTAGTTTTTAAATCGTATATTGAAATATATCCTAAATTATAATTTGAAAAAACTAAATCTATAATTTTTTTATTATCCTTACTAAATGTAAACTCATATGGTTGCATATTTTTAGTTTCAATACATTTAAATGTAGCTATTTTTTGGTACGTATCTACTCTATATACATATATATATCCTATTAATGTTTTTATTGCAAACATTTTAGAATTAAAAGAAAATGCTATTTGCGAAATTAGACTTGGCATAGTTAACTTTGCAACAACTTTGTATGTATCTGCATCATATATGGTGCATACTTTTTCAAAATAACTTGCATATAATTTTTTATTTGGTGATAATATTATCTTTTTGCTTGGTTTTAATATTTTAATCATTTTTACTCCTCTATATAAATTATATCATTTTAATATATAAATTACAAAGAAAAAAGCACAGAAAATATCTATGCTTAAATTAAATTTATTAAGTTTATATACTTAAGTGGTTTATAATTTATCTTTTCTATGCAGTAATATCCACCTGGTCTAACAGTACAAAAATAAAATTGATTTTTATTTTTTATATACAAGTTGTATGATGCAGGTGCTGGTATAATTATATCTATTTTAGATAATTCTAAATATACTATTCTATCTAATAGTTTTTTTAGTTCTAATTTAAGTTCTGAATCTATATCTTGCTCAGTAGATATTCTATCTGTATTTTCTAATAACGTAAAAAGTTTAGATCTTTTATTTTTTTGTTCTAATCTTACTTCGTTTATTATTTTCTCTACTTTATCTATATTTTTAAATTTACATCTTCCATCTGAGCCTGTATAAATTTCAAATTCTTCTGGTAATTTAGCAAAAAACATTTCACAGAATTCATCTGTAAATATATTTCTATCTATTGCCGGACTTAAATCTATATGCAAATGAATTGCATCTTCTCCAATTTGTGAATTTAGTATATTAACCACTAAATATATAACTACTATATCATTTTTTATTTTTTTAGTTCTACCTACCTGATAGTCATAAAGAGTTATTATTTTGGATTTCTTTGCTATTTTATATTCCATACTAATCACCTTAAAATAATTATTTTAAAATTCTACAAAAAACATCACTAATATTATACAATACATTATTTAAAAAGTAAATAGAAAGAAATAAAAAGACTGCTAAACAGCAGCCTTTTTCTAATTGTAATATATATATCTATAAGAAGATATGATTTTTAGAATTTTTTCTTGCATGATATTAACAATTGGATAAGAAAATGATATCTCGATATAATCTTCTAACATATCTAAATATTGTGAGACATTTTTAAGATTTTCTTGTTTATAAAATCTTATTTGAAAAATTTTATACATACTCATCAATGTAACTTCATATAAAGGATATATATCCTCTAAAACATATTTTTGTATTTTATATGCATTCATATCATCTCCATAAATAGTATTCATAGCTTCAAAAAGGATACCAAAAATATTTTTTAAAAATACATCTGAAAATCCAAAATGTTGGGATACTAATTCATTAAATTTAGCTATATTATTAGTTAAATAGAGTTTTAATAAATTACTAACCTCTGTGGTGTTATAGATACCTACATTAATTATTTGCATCATATTTGTCATCAAATAATATCCATTTAAAGAGCAAAGTTTTTTACCATCTTTTATTTTTTGTGGTATTTTATATGGTTCATTATAAATCTCTTTCATAAGACCATACCGTAAAACTTCTGTAACAGCTTCATTTAAAAAATTTTCATTTTTTTCAAATGATGAAATTATTTTATCTTCTTTATATGAATATCCGCATTTACATAAACCTGTAAAATGATAACTTTTGCCTTTAACTTTATATAAATTATTCTTTGCAGAAATAAGATGCAATACTTCATGAAGTATTTTTCCTTTAATATTTTTTTCACCTTCACTTACTCTAACTAATACTATTTCCTTTGCTATATAGAATTTGTTTAGCTCAGAGTCGTAATCGACTATGGAATTATAGAAGCCTCCAATATTCTTTCTTGGAATATTTATAATTTTTTCATTGCCTCTTAATATAAATCTATATTCGAAATTATCATTGCTTGTTAAAAAAAATTCAGTATTATTTACTTTATCAATATATCTATTAATAGTAAATCCTTCTATACATAAATATTCTAACACATCTAAAATAACATCTCTTATCTCATTTGGTATATCTTTTTTTATTTTTCCTTCTAAAAGTTCTCTAGTGTAGTATTCCACTATTTTTCACTCCTTATAAATTATTATAACGAATTATATTTTAATATATGACCATTTTATCACATTTTACATAAATTTTCAATACACTACATATCATATTTATCTTTTAAACCTATTCAACATAATTGTATTTTAATATTTTTATTTGATTTTTAAAAATCTTTCTATGTTTTTTATATCATTTTGATCTTTTGGAAGATTTCTTTCTTTTTTAAATTTTAAAATTCTATTTAAATCTTCCACATAGATTTCATCTACAAATTGCATTGTAAAATCTTCTTTTTTTGACGGTACAACTTCAAATACATCATTTATTTTATAAAAGCCACATGCATTTTTATCTTCTTCTGTTAAATTATATTTTTCTTTTAACACTTGAAAAAGTTCTGTAGAAACACATAAATCTAAATCCGCAGTTTTTTCTTTTAAACCACAAATAACAAGTGCTCCCCCACCAAGAATATAATATTCCCCAACAGGTAAATTTAATTTTCTTAACATTTCTAATAAATCTTCTCTTAACAATTTTATCACCAAAAAAATTATACTAAAAATTACAGTAAATGTCAATTAAAAGTAAAAGAAAAGCAAAGCTTTTGCTTTGCTTATATATCATATCTAAACATATCTAAATATGTTTCACCTTTTATTATAAGTCTATCTTTTTCGTTTTTAGTCATAACAACTGGTGGCTTAGGAGTTCTATTATAATTAGATGCCATACTATAATTGTATGCTCCTGTAGAAAATACCGCTATTATATCTCCTTCTTTTAATTTTTGTATTTTTAGATTTTCTCCTATTAAATCTCCACTTTCACAGCATTTTCCTGCAAGTGTTATTTTTTCTTTTTTATCTTCATACATTTTTGTTGCAACAGCTATTTCATATTCTGCTTGGTATAACGCATATCTTGGATTATCTGTCATTCCTCCATCTATTGAAACATATTTACGAATACCTTTTATATCTTTTATTGTACCTGCTCTATATAATGTAACACCAGCTTCTCCTACTATACTTCTTCCTGGTTCTATATATATGTATGGCTTTTCTATTTTTAATTTGTTACATACTTTTTCTATTTTAACAGCTACCTTTTCTAGATAATTTTCAAATGGAACTTTATCGTCTTTCTTAGTATATCTAATGCCAAATCCTCCACCTAAATTAAGTTCTTTTATTTCATAGCCAAATTTATCTTTTATATTTTTTATAAACTTAAGCATCATTTCTGCTGCATCTTCAAAAGGATGTATTTCAAATATTTGCGATCCTATATGACAATGTAATCCTTTTAAAATTATATTTTCTGAATTTATAATCTTAGTAATCATTTTATATATTTCATCACTTTCAATAGCTACACCAAATTTACTATCTACTTGTCCAGTTTTTATATAATCATGTGTATGTACTTCAATTCCAGGATTTACTCTTATCATAACATTAACTTTTTTATTCATTTTTTCAGATATTTCTATTAATCTATCTATTTCTATCATGCTATCTATAATTATTCTTCCAACGTTATTTTCACAAGCTACCATTAAATCTTGCATTGTTTTATTATTTCCATGAAAGACTAATTTTTGTGGATCAAAATCTACAGATAATGCTGTATAAAGTTCTCCTAGAGAAACAATATCTGCTCCTATTTTTTTCTTTTTTAATATTCTATACATTTCTTTACAGCAAAATGCTTTACTTGCATATAGCACCATTCCATTGCCATTATAATTTTTTTCTATAGAAGATTTAAATTTATCTATATTATCTTCTATTACTCCTTGATCCATAACGTACACTGGAGTACCATATTTTTTAACTAATTTTTCTGCACTTACTTTACCTATTTCTAATATCCCATTTTCATTTATCTCTATCATAATTTACCTCTCTATATATTATTTAAAACATCTTTTGTATTTTCCACTATAATTATATTTTCATCTACACCTTTTAAATTTTCTAAAAGTTGCGGAATACTATTATAATAATAAATATTTTCTTTAAAAGCATTATATATTTTTTTAAAAGAAAA
>RCNI01000960.1_pt1 | contig 16493 bp, 13 predicted proteins | sample 2041151 | NCBI WGS metagenome assembly RCNI01 (sample SAMN09708214, study PRJNA481090) | feces metagenome | isolation source: feces | place: Antarctica: Albino Rookery | reverse complement strand
GGTATTTTAAGCCGTAATCGTCACCGTATCGCAGTCGCAGACAAATCCGGGGCGTGCCGTTTGCAGACGACACGCCCCGGCGGCATATTATTGGATTTCTTCGCTGGTGCGGCGCAGGATGCGGGAGCTGTTGATAAGGACTGCAAAGGCACCGCAGTTATGGAGAATGGAACCCATCAGCGGACTGATGACACCGAATGCGGACAGCCCGATCATCAAGGCACTGATCGAAATGGAGAGCGCCATATTTTGGTAAATAATCCTCCGGGTGACCTGCGCCAGATCGATGGTAAATGGAATGTTCATAAGATCATTGTTCATCAGCGCAATGTCAGCCGACTCAATGGCGAGATCAGCACCCATAGCACCCATGGCAATGCCGATGTCTGCCCGCCGAAGCGCCAGCGCATCGTTGATGCCGTCGCCGACAGCCAGAACGCTGTTGCCCTCATCCCGAAGGGATTGAATCTGCTGAAATTTATCCTGAGGCAGGAGCCGTGCAAATACATGGTCGATGCCTACCTGACGACCGATGGCATGGGCGGGGGCTTCCCGGTCTCCCGTGAGCATGACGGTTTGCCGGACACCAAGCGCACGGAGCGCTTCAATGCTGGGAGCGGCATTTTCACGTGCCACATCGTTAAAGCAGAAACATCCGAGAATCTTGGTGCCCCGTGCCAGATAACTGACACTTCCGGCATTTTCCTCCATGGGCGCACGGGGCAGAACGCAGCCGAATTCTTCCAGCCATTCGGCTCTGCCGAAACGAAGCGACATGTGACTGCTTTCTTCGATGCCTTCCATGCCGTTTCCGGAAACTTCCCGAATGTCAGAAGCAACGGGAATGGCGATATTTTTGAGCTTTGCGTGATCCATCAGCGCCCGGGATACGGGGTGATTGGAAGAACCGGCCAGCGAGGCAGCCGCCTGCAAAAGTGTCGTTTCGTCCACGCCGTCGGCGGGAAGAATGTCTGTTAAGCTCAGCTCGCCTTTGGTGACGGTGCCGGTCTTGTCGAACACCACGGTGTCGATCCGGGTCAGTTCTTCAATAAACTTGGAGTTTTTGATAAGGACACCTCTGCCGGTAGCCTTGGACAGGGCGGCAATCATGGGGGCGGAGCTTACAAGCATCTGCCCGCAGGGACAGGAGACTACCAGAACGGCAATCATTTTATTCATGTCCTTTGTAATGAGGGCTACCAGCGCTGCAATAGACAGCACAAAGGGAATATAGTAGCTCAGGAAACGATCCATAACCCGGCTTTCCGGCAGGTCAATCTGCTCGGACTTTTCCAGAAGCTGCAGAATCTTTGAAAAGGAAGTGTCCACAAATTCCTTTTGAACTTCGACCACAATCCTGCCGTCTAAATTTACGGTGCTGGCGTAAACCGTATCTCCGGCACGAACAAAAACGGGCTGAGGTTCGCCGGTGAGAGATTTTTGATCGATGTGGGCGCTGCCGCTGACCAAAACACCGTCCACGGGAATAACACTTCCGGGCTTTACGACGATTTTTTGCCCTACCTTCAGAACTTTTACATCTACTTCGGTTTCCTGCTCATTTTCCAGCAGAATCGCAGAGCTTTGCTGCATCCGCTTGAGGCCGTCGATCACATCCCGGCCGCCCATGATGCTCCGTTCCTCCAGCAGGTGAACGACATTGAGAATAAGAGGAATCAGCAGCGCAAGAATAAGATTTTCGCTGAAAGCAGACGCTAAAATAGCAATGGCTACCAGAATTTCCATGGTGTTTGTGAGCCCTTTGGAGAACACACCTTTGAGCCCCGACCAAATGACCGGGAGACCTTCCACAAGGAAACCGATAAAATAGAGAAGCTGGGGGACAACAGGATAGGGATTTTTCAGCAGATAGGTATAGATAAGCCCGACTGCAAGGCAGGAAAGGGTGATACATCCGCTGACAATTTCCCGCTTAAGCTTCTTCCGTCCTGCATCCGTGAGATTTTCCCGGGACAGGGCTTCCAAGCTGTTTTTACCCATATGATTGATGTTTTCCATAGTTTTTCACCGTCACGGATTCAAAATGATGTGGCTGTCGCCGTCCTCTACCACACGGATCTGACCGATTTCGGCGATAAGCTGGCGAACTTTGCTGTTATAGAGGCGAACGGTTACCACTTCGGGATTTTTCTTATATTCTTCCAGATGTCCCCAGAATTCTGCCAGCCGTGCGTTGGCTTCAGCGACACTGGAAGAGTGGTATGCCTGTGCTTCGGAAATCAGGAAATGTGCTTTTGACTGAGCCTCGGGCAGAAGATTTTCCCGATACTGATTAGCCTGCTCCAGAATGGTCTGGGCTCGGACGGAGGCGGAGTTTACTTCGTCATAGAGCGTCTTGACCTCTGCGGGCATAGCAATTTGGGTCAATTCCAAAGATGTGATGGTAATGCCGGCGTGGAGGGCATCCAGCTTTTGGGAAGCAAATTTCAGCACGGCGGCACTGTAGGCATCCTTGCCGGAAGTAAGCAACTGATCGACACCGATACGGGCACTTTCATTTACCATGGCAGTGCTGACAGTGGCGTGGATGATTTTTTCCATGTCCTTAATATGCAGGGCGTAGTCCACGGGATTGGAAACCACATATTTAACGGAGGCGGAGGCTACGGCAATGTTTTGATCTCCCGTGATGAGATAGCCGCCTTTGGCATCGGTGAGGTTTTCGGGAGCGGTGTAGTGGGTGGTTACGGTCTGCTGCATTACATTCCCGGAGGGAATGATGACCACTTCATCGATAAAATCCGGAAGCGCAAACAAAAGCCCGGGTTTATGCACCTGTTCATCGTAGGTGCTGCCTACCAGCTTACCGAAGCGCAGAATCAGCGCCACATTGCCGCTGTCCACAATGCGGATGCCGGAGCAGAGGATGTACGCCAGCATAATGGCGATGAAAACCAGAAAATACTTGGATACCGTTTGCAGGATATCCGCCAATAAACTCTGTTTCTTCATGGCACACGCCTCACGGAGTTTCAATGGAATTCTTCTTGGCGGCCTGGGTTACAAGATCCCCGATAGCATCCAAAAGCGCCTGCCGATCCTTTTCGCTGAGGTCGGGGTGGCTCAGAATGTAGTTGAGATCCTGAATCACCGTGGCATCGCCCTCGGCGGTCATGGAACCTGCATATTGGGTGAGAATGTTGAAGGGATACTGATCCGCTTTCACAACCAAAATGGTGTCGGAATTTACGGAGGAAATCATGGTATCTAAGCTGGTGAGGAACTTGTAAAGCTCCAGATTTGCGGCCTGCGCCTGAGCGTAAATCTTGGCCACTTCGGTTTCGGTTTTGGCCTTAATTGCGGCGGCATCGGTGACGCCATTGCCTTCGATTTCCGCAGCTTCCTTATCGGCACCGGCGGTGATCTCGCTGGCTTTCAGGTGGGCGTTGGCAAGAATTACATCGATGTCCTTCTGACGGTCTGCCCGCATTTGCTCAAAAACGCTGGCAAGATTGGCTTCCGGCAGAGAAAGCCGCAGGATACTCACATCATTTACCTTGACGCCGTAGTTTGCAAGGCAGTTATCATGGACACGCTGGAATATTTCCTGCTGAATCTCATCCAGCCGGATCTGCTCGGTTTCAAGGGAGACAAGCTCCGTCAGATTATAGCCGCCCAGCGTGCTGTTGGTGGCGCTGAACACCTGATCGTTGATGTATCCTTCCAGAGAGCCGCTGGCGCCTACGCTGTTGTGGTAGGCCACCGGATCTGCAATTTCCCAGACAACATAGGACTGGAAGATGACATTGCGCTTGTCCTTGGTGGTGGTTTCCAGACGACCGGATTCCAGATACTGGAGACGGTTGTCGTAGCGCACCACGGTTTCAAAAGGCCAGGGAAGCTTAAAATACAGCCCTGCCTCGCTGATTTCCTGCCGGACTGCACCGAAGCGCAGGATCACGGCACAGCTGCCTTCCCGCACCTGACAGGTAAAGCCGAAGGCCAGCAGAGCAATCAGCACGCAGACAGCGGCGGCGTATTTGGCAATCGTTTTGCCGAGGGAGCCCTTTTTTGCGGTTTCTCCCTGAGCAGAGATCGTAGTTTCATTTTTCTTTTTCATTTAATTCCCTCCGTATGCTTTGCCTGCAAAATTACCGATAAAAATATTTCCCTTGTCGATGCCTTCGCCAACCAGAACCAGCTTGCCGTTGGCATAGGACTGGCTGAGGGCATTGAGGTACTTATAATAGCGGTACTGCTGGGAATAGTCCCGATCTGCTTCTACGCTGGCCATGAATTCTGCTACCTGAGACTTGGCCTGCGCAAGAGAGCTGTAATAATCCACCCGGGCGGCGGACAGAATTTCGTTATAACTGCGCTTGGCTGCCGCAATCCGGACATCGGCATCAGCCTGCGCCTCCAGTACCAGCTTTTGCGCATCGATACCGGCACTGATGATCTGCTGATATACCTCGGCAATTTCCACAGGGGGGTGGATGCTTTCAAGCACCACGCTCACTACGCTGAGACCGGTGTCATAGCGCTGGATTCGCTCGGTAATCTCCTGCCGCAGACTGGCAGCAAGGGCGGTTCGGTCAGCCGCCAGCAGAGTTTCCAGATCTGTGCTGATGGTTTTGCCTGTGATGGTTTCATAGGCGGCGGCCTGCAAAAGCATCTCCGGGGAGGTGCTGCTCTTTACATAGGCGTGGAGATCGCTGATTTTGTATTCCACCTGCAAATTGATGGAAACCAGCTCCTTGCCGCCGCCCAGAAGCAGCTTATATTCTTCGCCGCCATGGCTCTGAGTCCATGTGTTGTCGCCGGCCTCACCGCAGACATAGCCGATGGTGAGCTTGCTGACGGTTTCCGTGTCGTAGACCTCCACCTGATCGATGGGCCACGGCAGGGTCAGGTGCAGCCCCGGCATCAGAGGCTTATCCATGAGCTTGCCCAGACGGTAGTGGGTGCCCTGCTGATGAGAGCCGATCATTACCACACCGCTGAAAAGCCATAGCAGGAGCACAATGCCCATAACGGCGTAGGGAAGGGTCTGGCGGATGAAACGCATACTCCACAGGGAGCGCATGGTCATGCCGGTATTCTTTTCAAGGTAGGACAGAACGCTGAAATCCTCCGATGCGCCGCCGGGCAGGGGAATGATAAGGGCCGGAGCGGTGTCGAATTCTCTGCGGATGAGTCTCACGGCAAGGGAAAACAGGATACTCACGACTTCGTAACCAAATAGGAGTTCAATCCCCCAAATGGGATATTGCAAAGCTTTTTCAAAACCTGCAAAAGAAAGCAGAGAGACGGCGAGAACCAGAATCACTGCCAGATCCGCAAGGATGAGGGCGCTGTGAAGACTGCGCAGAAGGGCACTGTCATAGTCGGAAGGCGCTGCGTCCTCCGCCTGTGTGTGCTTGCAGAGCTTATCCAGCACCACAAACAGTATCAGCAGCACAACCATTGCCACCGGCACCGCATAGGAGAGAACAGGCGCAGGGAGGGTATCCCGTGCTGTAAATACAAAGCCGACAGTCAGAGCAGCGGTCACCGCCAAAAGAAGCCCCAGAATCACATAGCGGCTCTTGCGGGCGTACCAATTGCCGACGGTCAGGAAAATGCTTTGCAGCGACTGCCGTGCTTTTTGAAATCGTGTCAGCGGCATTTCCGGTTCGGGTGAATCCTGCGGTATCTGCTCCTGACCCCTCGGCAGCATCAAAATAAGGTTCAGCAGCATGGGCAGAAGCGGCAGGATTGCCGTTAGCAGAAAGAGCGCCTGATTTGTGACCAAGTAAAAGAAAAGCATCACCGTTATGCAGACGACAAATCCACACAGGACATACAGAGCGGCGGAGCGCTGACGGCTGCCCGGATGCTTTTCGGGGTATTCAGTTTGTTCCATCAAAGGACCTCCTATCGAACAGGGCATAGGCGGAAGCGGCCTGCCTGTATTTCGGTATCTAGCCTAAAAAGCATAGCACATACCATGGCCCTTGTCAACGAAACCCGGGAAATTCCAAAGGTTTTGGCGAAAATTGGGATGACCGGGGGAAACACTCCAAAAGCTGTCGGGAGCATAAAAAAGAGGCGCTGCGTTTTGCGTGACAGCGCAACGGTATTCCTTGGTTTTAAGCTGCTGACAGTCATATGCGAAAGAGTGGTATCTGAGTGAACCGGTCTCGCCGATAAGCCGGCAGGCAGCTTTATAAAAGTTTAAGGCGTGCTGCATAATCTATGCAGCACGCCTTTGTGTATAGGAGGTATCTTATGAAATTTTACTTTTCAGAGGAGGGTTTCTCAGCAGAGCAGCATCCGCTGCACCCGCTGCAACCACCGCATTTGCCGCAGGAGGAACAGTCGCCGCTGCAACCGCCGCTTTTTTTGGATTTAATAATTGCCCGGGCGGAGAAGAACACCGCCACCAACAGTACAGCAATGATAATGATGTCACCTGCAGTCATAATACGCTCCTTTTCTGATTATGCATTCACAGAACGATCTGCGAGAGTGTGGGAATCCTTGGGGGTGTAGCCCTTACGGAAGAGAAGGTAGATCAGACCTGCCAGAAGTGCGATGGCAATCACGGTAAAGACGCTGAACACGGCTTCGCCGGTGAAGAGACCGCCGATCTGATAGGTGATCATGGAAATCACATAGGCAAATACACACATATAGCCGATAGCGAAGGTGGTCCACTTCCAGTTGTTCATTTCACGCTTGATAGCGCCCATAGCTGCGAAGCAGGGTGCGCACAGCAGGTTAAAGACCATGAAGCTGTAAGCGGTGATCGCACCGAAATTCTGAGCGATCTGGCCCCAGATGGGAGTGCCGACTTCGTCCATCAGGACTTCGGCAGCTGCACTTGCGGGGGGATACAGAATAGCGAAGGTATTGACAACTTCTTCCTTTGCAATCAGGCCGGTGATGGTAGCAACGGTAGCCTTCCAGGCCATGTCGCCCATCCAGCCGAGGGGATAGAACAGCCAGGCAATCGCGTTGCCGATGGTAGCCAGCAAGGAGGAGTTGTTGTCTTCAACGGCACCAAAGCCAGCTTCGGTGAAGCCATAGCCCTGCAGGAACCACAGAATGATGGAGGACAGCAGGATGATGGTACCTGCACGCTTGATGAAGGACCAGCCACGCTCCCAGGTTGCTCTCAGGAAGTTGGAGGGAACGGGCACATGGTAAGCAGGCAGCTCCATAACGAAGGGAGCGGGCTCACCGGCGAATGCCTTGGACTTCTTCAGCATGATACCGGAAACGACCACAGCACCGATACCGATGAAGAATGCGGAGGTTGCGACCCAGGGGGAATTGCCGAACAGAGCACCTGCGAACAGGGCAATGATGGGCATCTTAGCACCACAGGGAATAAAGCCTGTGGTCATAATGGTCATCTTACGGTCACGGTCCTGCTCAATGGTACGGCTGGCCATGATACCGGGAACACCACAGCCGGTAGCAACTAGCATGGGGATGAAGCTCTTACCGGAAAGACCGAAGCGGCGGAACAGACGGTCCATGATGAATGCAACACGGGCCATGTAGCCGCAGTCCTCCAGCAGACTCAGCAGCAGGAACAGTACCAGCATCTGGGGAACGAAGCCCAGAACTGCGCCGACACCGGCTACGATGCCGTCCATAATGAGGCCGCGCAGCCATCCGCTGACACCCAGAGCGGTCAGCGCTTTGTCGAAGAGAACGGGAATACCGGGGACCCATACGCCGTAATCGGCGGGATCGACTTCTTCATTGGATTCTACAAAGGCAAGTGCCTTCTGATAGGCGTCGTAATCAATTACAACAGGCTCGTCGCCGTCTTCTTCAGGATCAAGAGTGACGGTGAAATCGTGGTTGGTGGAGAGGTCAATGCCGGCCTCTTCTGCTGCAACTTCGTAATGCGCCCAAGCGAGGTTTGCTTCGCTGTAGGGGGCAGCAGCTTCTTCATATGCAGAAGAACCAATACCGAACAGGTGGAAACCATCACCAAACAGACCGTCATTGGCCCAGTCGGTACCCTTGGTGCCGATGCTGATAGCCCACGGACCCATAGCAATGGAGTAGATCAGGAACATAACCACAATGAAGATGGGCAGAGCCAGAAAACGGTTGGTTACGATCCGGTCAATCTTATCGGAGCTGGTCAGCTTCTTGGTGGTCTGCTTCTTGTAGCAGCCCTTGATCAGCTGGCCGATGTACACATAGCGGTCGTTGGTGATGATGGATTCAGCATCGTCATCCAGTGCTTCTTCCGCATCGGCAATATCCTTTTCAATGTGCTCACGGATGCTTTCGCTGAGATTCAGCTGCTCCAGCACCTTTTCATCACGCTCAAAGAGCTTGATGGCGTACCAGCGCTGCTGCTCCTCGGGCAGACCGTGAACGGCGGCTTCCTCAATGTGAGCCAGCACATGTTCCACAGGGCCGGAGAAAGTGTGCATGGGAACGGTTTTGCCGGATTTTGCGGCTTCAATGGCAGCATCGGCAGCGGCCAGTGTGCCGTCGCCCTTCAGAGCGGAGATCTCGATGACCTTGCAGCCCAGAGCCTTGGAAAGTGCCTCAGTCTTAATGACATCGCCTCTTTTGCGGATCACATCCATCATGTTGATGGCGACCACAACGGGGATGCCCAGCTCAGTCAGCTGTGTGGTGAGGTACAGGTTACGCTCAAGGTTGGTGCCGTCCACGATATTGAGGATGGCATCGGGGCGTTCCTGAATCAGATAGTTTCTTGCGACAACTTCTTCCAGTGTGTAGGGAGAGAGAGAGTAGATGCCGGGCAGGTCAGTGATAGTGACATTATCCCGCTTCCGCAGCTTGCCTTCCTTCTTTTCAACAGTAACACCGGGCCAGTTACCAACATACTGGTTGGAGCCGGTGAGCGCGTTGAACAGCGTGGTCTTACCGCAGTTGGGATTGCCCGCAAGGGCAATGCGTATTTCCATGTAGTTTCCTTCTTTCTGTTAGCGTACACTAACTGATACTCAAATGATATGGCGAGTAGAACTCGCCTCCGATCCAAATGCCGAAAAAATTATTCGACAACCTCGATCATTTCTGCATCCGCCTTCCGGATGGACAGCTCATAACCGCGGACAGTGACTTCAATGGGATCACCCAAAGGAGCTACCTTACGCACATAGACATCAACACCCTTGGTGATGCCCATATCCATGATGCGGCGCTTGACGGCACCCTCGCCGTGGAGCTTGACGACCTTGGTGGTTTCGCCAATCTTGACTTCACGAAGCGTTTTCATTGCTCTACCTCCTCAAATCAAATCATGATTTTCTGCGCCATTTCAGCGCTGATTGCTACACGGGCTTCCTTGACCTTTACGATCAGGTTGCCGCCCATGGTGCTGACAATCGTTACATTACTTCCTGCGACAAAGCCGAGGTTTTCCAGATGCTTACGGGTCTCGGGGCGTCCGTTGACCTTCTGGATCATATACTCTTCACCAATATCTGCAAAAGCTAACGGCATCATAAAAATACACCCTCTTTGTTCGTTGCCTAAAGTATCTGTTAGCAAAAAATGACATAGTAATTTCAACTGGTTAGCTCATGCTAACCATCAACATGATACTGCAATCCTCTGCGCTTGTCAATATATTTTTTTACCGGCAAATAAAAAATGTCGGGACAGACAGGAATCCGCCTGCGGAGAAGTACGAAATTGTTAAAAAGAGCAAAGATGCGGGGAAAATACCCGAGGACGCCGGGAAAAATAGAGAAAAGGAGAAAATTTGGCAAAGGATTGCACTATTTGGAAATGGTGTTATAATGTAAGCAAATGAACCCTCGGAGCAGTGGCAATGAGGGAGGGAAAGGATGCGGTTTTTTGCATAAGTTAGGCAGAAACGAGCCCTGCTGGTGCGGCAGCGGAAAAAAATATAAGGCATGTCATTTAGCGTTTGACAGTAAGCTGGAGGGCTACTATTATCAGGGCGCTTTGGTTCCGCCCAGAGAGCTGATTAAGAATGCGGAGCAGATTGAAAAAATCCGGAAGAGTGCCAAGGTCAACATTGCAGTCCTTGACTATGTGGCGGAGCATATCCGCCCCGGTATCACCACCGAAGAAATCAACCGCTGGGTCTACGATGTGACCACCAGCTTCGGCGCAATCCCCGCTCCTTTGAATTATGAGGGCTTCCCCAAGAGTGTCTGCACATCCATAAATGATGAGGTGTGCCATGGCATCCCCTCAGAGGATGTGGTGCTTCAGGAGGGAGATATCATCAATGTGGATGCCTCCACCATACTGGACGGCTATTTCTCCGATTCCTCCCGGATGTTCTGCATCGGCCAGGTGTCGGAAGAAAAGAAGTGCCTTGTGGAAGTGGCGAAAAAGAGCATCGAGGTAGGCCTTGCACAGGTGAAGCCCTGGGGCTTTTTGGGTGATATGGGACAGGCTATCCACGATTTTGCCAAGGAGAACGGTTACAGCGTGGTTCGGGAGATCGGCGGTCACGGCATCGGTCTGGAATTCCATGAGGACCCGTGGGTGAGCTATGTTTCCAAGCGGGGAACGGAAATGATGATGGTTCCCGGTATGTGCTTTACCATTGAACCCATGATTAATATGGGCACCGATGAAATTTTTCAGGATGCGGACAACGGCTGGACAATTTACACAGCGGACGGTATGCCCTCCGCCCAGTGGGAGATACAGGTGCTCATCACCGAGGATGGCTACGAACTGATTTCTTATTAAAGTATAGTCCCGATTCGCCTCTGTACGCCCAATAAAAAACGAGAGTAACAGCCTCCCTGCGATCATCCGCCTTATTCATAATTGAAGAAAGCGCAAGCTGTAAAAACGGCCTGACACATAGTATACTGAGATCTGCAACTGCACAGCGAAGTGTTGGATCAGTCAAAGTTTCACTAACAGATTTCAATATGTAAAGTCTTGTTGCGTCATTGTAAAGTTTGCTTTATTGTGATTTGATAGGGAATTTGATAGAATGAGCGTATCAAAGGAGGGCGGACTATGAAATTGCAAGATAAGATTCTCAAGCTACGCAAGCAGGCCGGAATGTCGCAAGAGGAAGCTGCCGAACGATTGAATGTTTCCAGACAGGCGCTTTCAAGATGGGAAAACGGAACGGCACAGCCTGCGGCCAATAATATCGTAGAAATCAGCAGGCTGTTTGGGGTGACAGCTGATTATCTGCTCAATGATAATTATCAAAGCGATGACGATATCCCCGCTGTTGTTGAAGCCCAAAAAAGCAATCATATATTGAGAATGAATTTGATCAAAATCGCAATTATTGCGCAGGCAGCTGCATTGAATATTGCGATTCAACCGGTAGCGGAAGGTATCAATCCTGCTGTTATGCTGTGGTTCAAAGGTATTCCGTTATTGGCTGCATCCATATGGATGGCCTGTAATCTCAGATATGAAAAGGATGCCAAGCAGAGAGCCAAGAACGCAAAAATCGAATTGATATACTGCTGTATTCAGGCAGCTCTGGCTCTGCTTGCCTATTTTACGCAATTTTATTTCTTAGGAACGGTATTGCTGATCGTGGTTTGCTACCTGTACATAATAAAAATCAATCCCCGATATATGAATCGGAAACTTACAAAATAGAATTAGTTTCCTATGTCCGACAGATAGATAAAACAAGAGCCTCAGCCAGAAAAAGCTGAGGCTCTATATTATGTCCCCTGATGAATCAATCTACAACCGGGAGGGAAAACCAGGCGCCGGGAATGCAAAAGAAAATTGGAAGAAAATAGAAAAACGGGTGCGGTTTCTTGCGAACTGCACCCGTTTTTTTACGGTCATATCAGAAAATTAAGCCTGACGGAGATGCTTTATGTAGTCCCGGATGGCGGCGACACCGGCATATACGGCGGGGCCTTGGGCGGTGGTTACCACTAAAGAGGGGGCGCTGCGCAGCTGATACTGCCGGGCAAGTTCCGAATTTTCCTCCACATCCATCACGGTATAGGAAATCCCTGCATTTTGAAGCTCCGGCTTGATGATCCGGCAGTTGGGGCAGGTCTTGGTGACAAAAAGCAGCCGCTCCGAATTTTCTTCCGGGCACTGGACAGGCTGCGCCGGGTGGGCGGGAGAAGCGTGCTTGCCGGGGATGCCGTCGGTGTGGTAGGTCTTGCGATCCTGATATTCCTGCGCCTTGCCGTCATTCCAGTTCTGCACCGGGCGATAGTAGCCGGTGATTCGGCTGTAAACCTCGGTCTTTTTGCCGCAGTAGGGGCAGGTGTACTGCTCGCCGCTGAGGTAGCCGTGATCTGTACACACGGAATAGGTGGGAGAAATGGTGTAGTAGGGCAGCTCATAGTTTTCTGCGATCTTCCGCACCAGAGCCGCAGCGGCCTTCCAGTCCGGCAGTTTTTCCCCGAGGAAGGTGTGGAACACCGTGCCGCTGGTGTAGAGGGGCTGAAGCCGATCCTGAATGTCCAGTGCTTCAAACACATCTTCGGTGTAGCCCACAGGCAGGTGGGAGGAATTGGTGTAGTAAGGAGTTGCTCCCTCGTGAGCGGTGATAATGTCGGGATAGCGCTGCTTGTCGTGCTTTGCCAGCCGATAGGTGGTGGATTCGGCGGGGGTGGCCTCCAGATTGTAGAGGTCGCCGTACTGCTCCTGATAATCGGAAAGGCGGCTGCGCATATAGTTGAGCACCTTCACGGCAAAGTCCTGCGTTTCTTTGTGGGTCAGATCCATCCGGAGCCAGCTGGCATTGAGTCCGGCCTCGTTCATGCCGATGAGGCCGATGGTGGAAAAGTGATTGTCAAAGCTCCCCAGATAGCGCTTGGTGTAGGGATACAGCCCCTCTTTCAGGAATTTTCCGATGGTTTCCCGCTTGATTTTCAGACTTCTTGCGGCAATGTCCATCATTCGGTCCAGCCGGTGGAAGAAATCGGATTCGTCCTTGGCGAGATAGGCAATTCGGGGCAGGTTGATGGTGACAACGCCCACGGAGCCGGTGGATTCACCGCTGCCGAAGAAGCCGCCGCTCTTTTTCCGCAGCTCCCGCAGATCCAGACGGAGGCGGCAGCACATACTGCGGACATCGGAGGGCTCCATGTCGGAGTTTATGTAATTGGAGAAATAGGGGGTGCCGTATTTGGCGGTCATCTCAAAGAGAAGCTTGTTGTTTTCCGTTTCGCTCCAGTCAAAGTCCTTGGTGATGGAGTAGGTGGGAATGGGATACTGGAAACCTCTGCCGTTGGCATCGCCCTCGATCATCACTTCGATAAAGGCACGGTTTACCATGTCCATTTCCTTTTTGCAGTCCTTATAAGTGAAGTCCTGAGGCTTGCCGCCGACGATGCAGGGTTGGTCTGCCAGATCTGCAGGAACAGTCCAGTCCAGCGTGATGTTGGAGAAGGGGGCCTGCGTGCCCCAGCGGCTGGGGGTGTTGACACCGTAAATAAAGCTCTCCACGCAGTGCTTGACCTCGGAATAGGAAAGATTATCCGCCTTTACGAAAGGAGCGAGGTAGGTATCAAAACTGGAAAATGCCTGCGCACCGGCCCATTCATTTTGCATGATGCCGAGAAAATTCACCATCTGGTTGCAGAGGGTGGCAAGATGCTTGGCAGGGGCAGAGGTGATTTTACCGGGAACGCCGCCGAGACCTTCCTCAATCAGCTGCCGGAGACTCCATCCGGCGCAGTAGCCGGTGAGCATGGAAAGATCGTGGATGTGAAGATCTGCATTGCGGTGAGCGTTGGCGATTTCCTCGTCGTAGATCTCACTGAGCCAGTAGTTGGCGGTGATGGCACCGGAGTTTGAAAGGATCAGACCGCCCACGGAATAGGTGACGGTGGAATTTTCCTTTACCCGCCAGTCGGAGACCTTGAGATAGCCGTCCACCAGTCTCTTATAGTCCAGAATGGTGGAGCTCATGGAGCGGAGCTTCTCCCGGTTCTTTCGGTAAAGAATGTAGGCCTTTGCCACATCGGCATAGCCTGCCCGCTGGAGGACTGACTCGACGCTGTCCTGAATGGATTCTACGCTGATGGTGCCATCCGTAATCTTGCGGGCATAATCCGCCGTGACCTGAAGGGAAAGCATATTGATAATGTCAGGATGGTAGGGAATCTGAGTGGCTTCAAAGGCCTTGGTGATGGCGCTGGCAATTCGGGCAATATCAAAATCCACAACCCGGCCGTCACGCTTTGTGACTTTATACATAATATATCTCTCCTTTTATATGTTATATGCCCCGCAGCTGTGCCACGGGAATTTGGGTCAGCGCCGCAGCGTGCAGCGCCAGCAGTTCGTCTTTCGTGAGCGGCTGCATCCCGGTGCCTACCAGATCTCCGGAATCCACAAAAGGCTGGATGAAATACCGTTTGGCTCCGTGTATCCAGCGGCCAATTTCGGTCATATCTGCCGGCGTGTGGAGGGGACTGCACACGGTGGTGCGAAATTCGTAGTCGATGGAGCTGCCCAGCAGCAGCCGTATGCTTTCGCTGACCGCATCCAGAACATCCACGCCGCAGGTTTCCCGGTAGCGCCGGGGGCTGTTTTTGATGTCCATGGCCACATAGTCCGGAAGCCCGCTTTCCAATAAATCCGCAAGCATTTTCGGGTTGGTGCCGTTGGTGTCCAGCTTGACGGCAAAGCCCAGCTCCCGGATGTCCCGGATCAGCCGGGGAAGATCCGGCTGCAAGGTGGGTTCCCCGCCGGTGATGCAGACCCCGTCCAGCTTGCCCCTGCGTTTTTGCAGGAAGGAAAAAAGCTCCGAAAGGGGAACTTCCGGCGGCGTGTCCTGCCGGGGCAATACCAAGGCGGCATTGTGGCAGAAGGGACAGCGCAGATTGCAGCCCGGGAGAAATACCGTGCAGGCAATGTGTCCGGGATAGTCAAGAAGTGTGGTTTTCTGAATGGCACTGATGCGCATGAGCTTTCCTCCTAAGGCGTTCTAGATAACAGTATAGACATAAAAATTTGGATTGTCAACATATGAAACACTATATATTGTGCCGAAAAATAGAATAGAAAACTATATATAGTGCATAGGCGGCTCTCTGCCCAATGCAGACCGGAAAAATCTTTTGCCTTTGCCGCACTGCTCTATTTACAGAAGCCCTTGCATATAGTATAATTTATACAATATCTTTCAAATTTCGCGGAAAAAGGAGTGCGCCGAATGAGCCAGGGAAAAGAAAATAAGGGGATGTCCCTTCTTAAAAAAGGCAAGAAGAGTATGCTCACGGCCATATTCAGCCGATTCGGATTGATCGCTGTACTGCTGGTGGTGCAGGTGGCGGTGGTATTCGGTATTTTTGAATGGTTTAATGCTTTTCTGCCCCATATTTACGGCGGCAGCGTGCTGCTGAGTGTCTTTATGGTGCTGCTTGTGCTCAACAGCAAGCATGACCCCACATCTAAGATCACATGGCTTATTGTGATTATGCTTTTGCCGGTGTTTGGCTCTCTGCTGTATCTTTTTGTCCGCAGTGATATCGGGCACCGAGCCCTAAAAAAGCGGGTCAACCAGATTAACGACCAGACAAAGAACACACTGCCGCAGTCCATTCAGACGGCGGAGCATTTGAAGGAAACTGCTCCCGGTGTGGCGGCATTGGCGCACTACATTCGTCGAAACGGCGGCGGAAATGTTTTTGAAAATACCCGTGTTACCTATTTCCCGGTGGGAGAAGCCAAATTTCAGGAGCTGCTGCGGCAGCTGGAAAAGGCAGAAGAATTCATTTTTCTCGAGTATTTCATTGTGGAAGAGGGCGTTATGTGGGGACAGGTGCTGGAGATCCTTGCACGGAAGGCAGCTCAGGGCGTGGATGTGCGGCTTATGTATGACGGCACCTGCGAATTTGCCAGATTGCCCCATGACTATCCCCAAATGCTGGAGGGACTGGGCATCAAATGCAAGATGTTTGCCCCGATTTCGCCCTTCGTGTCCACCCACTATAACTATCGGGATCACCGCAAAATTCTGGTGATCGACGGTCATACCGCCTTTAACGGCGGCATCAATCTGGCGGACGAATACATCAACCATATTCAGAAATTCGGCCATTGGAAGGATACCGCAGTCATGGTGGAGGGAGAAGCCGCCAGAGGCTTTACCCTGATGTTCCTGCAAATGTGGTCTATTGACGAGCGGGAACTGGACTTTGACCGGTTTATCAATGTCCCGGCCCGGACGGATATTTGCTCGGAGGGATTTGTGATCCCCTACGGTGACTGCCCTCTGGACAGCGAAAGGGTTGGAGAACAGGTCTACATCGATATACTGAACCGGGCTCAGCGGTATGTGCATATTATGACTCCGTATCTGATTCTGGACGGAGAAATGGAAAGTGCGCTGCAATACGCCGCCGAGCGGGGCGTGGAGGTGAGCCTCATCCTGCCGGGAATCCCCGACAAGAAAATCCCTTACGGTCTGGCCTATACGCACTATGCGTCTCTGATGGAATCCGGCATTAAGATTTATGAATATACCCCCGGCTTTGTCCACGCCAAGAGCTTCGTCTGCGATGACCGGGAGGCGGTGGTGGGTACCATCAATCTGGATTACCGGA